>Ga0134126_10005292_pt1 | contig 16131 bp, 10 predicted proteins | sample KB31752_FD_96881 | JGI IMG/M metagenome (GOLD analysis project Ga0134126, IMG submission 96881) | Terrestrial soil microbial communities with excess Nitrogen fertilizer from Kellogg Biological Station, Michigan, USA - KB3-175-2 | ecosystem: Environmental > Terrestrial > Soil > Unclassified ...
ATGCGAAAATAATTGCCGGTTTTAATGAACCCATGAATCCTGCAACCATAAATACTGCAACGTTTCTGATAAAGAATGGTGCTGCACCCATTTCAGGAACTGTGAGTTATACCGGTACGAATGCAACTTTTGCACCTGCTAAGAAATAATAATATGAATTTGCAAATCCTACTATTATAAATCAATAAAAAAACTACGGCGGTGGATGCCGATAAATCTTAACAATCTAAAATTTACTATCACAAACATTAAAATTAATTATGAAAAATTTACACAGCAAAATCGAAACTATTCTTATGGCCGCCACAATGGCTATGTTATTGGCATCATGCAGCAGGCAAACTACCTCGTCTATCAACCGGATGAACAAACTGGATGAGACCCAGGCATTGGTAAAAGATAAAAACGAAAGCCCAAAAGCAGAGGCTGCGAATTCCGGTCAAACCGCAGATAAATGTACCGCGCCCACTGAGGTTTCTTCAGCACCGCCTTTACAGCAGGCAGTTATGGCATCCAGGCCTGTTGCCCCAAACAAAATGCGAGTACTACATGCAACACATTTATTAGCCAGGAGTGCATCAAAGCAAATCCTGAAACAAGCCGCCACCATTACCCACATGGCTTCAAACCATTCCGTTGCATCAACTACCAATAGCGCAGAACATGGTAGCCTGCTGGGCCTTGCCTTAGTTTTTCTAATTGTAGGTGTGGTTTTGTTCTTTCTTGGCTTTGGTAGCCTTGGGACATTATTCTGGACTATAGGAGTAATACTTCTGGTTGTTGCACTTATCTTCTTTCTCCTTTGGATGGTGAACAGGAGCATGGAATAATTGAGCATAACCGATTGAAAATAAAGCATCAAACAAACAGATTTTTCGATTCAAATAACTAAATAATTACAAAATGAAAAACAATTTTCTAAAACTGATAATGGCTGCCGGATTTTTTCTGGTGAGCGGCATCGCCGCCAAAGCACAGGTGGTAACTAACCGACCTAATGTAAATATTGACCGTGGTTCGCGTCCTGTCCGGCCGAACGCGGACCATTATTACTGGCGCAGTGACGACCTGGTATGGCATGACGGAACCTATCAACTTGTGCCTGGGGGATGGGAAGTGCGCCCGGGTGGCGGCAAATGGAAAAAGGGTCACTGGGCACATGTAAGGGGCGGTCAGGTTTGGCGTCCCGGCCATTGGAGATAGTCTTAAAAATAAGGTTCTAATAATAAAAGCACCATGCCACATGTGTGGTGCTTTTTTTATTCTGTTCACCCGGCATTTCCCTGATAACGGTTCATCTGGCAAACATGCGATTTATGTAACTAATTCACAGTATTATGTAATGCTCCAATTTCCATGAGTGCCCACCTTTGTACATGATTAAATTTTATACATTTCAAACTAAAAAACAGATTATGATTAATAAAACAATTTCAACAAATACCACCAGGCCGACAAGACATAAGCGGTTGCTAAATGTGCCCTGGATTACCATGTTATTGCTTTCCATTTTTATGTGGCAATGCAAAAAGAACGACTTTACCAAAGAGGTAAAAGGCGTTTGTCCCGCAGTTCTTTCCACAGATCCCGGCAATGGCGACTCGAATGTGGTTATAAACAAGAAAATCACGGTTGTCTTTAACGAGGTTATGGATTCTTCAACGATTAATGCAAAAACATTTGTATTAAAACAAGGAGCCAACCAGGTTGCAGGAGTAGTAACCTGTTCCGGCAATTCAGCCGTCTTCAGCCCGGTAAGTTATCTTGCACCAAATACCGTATTTACAGTTGCCATAACCACCGCAGCTGAAGACCGGTCAGGGATTTATCTTCCCCAAACCTATAACTGGAGTTTTACTACAGGCACGGGCATTGGAGTAGATGGCCCCATGGTAATTTCTACTGATCCTGCCAACAGTATGAAAGGCGTGCCAATCAATAGAAAAATTACGGCTGTATTTAATAAGGCCATGAAGCCTTCAACCATTAACACATCAACTTATACATTGATGCAGGGGATAAATACGGTTCCGGGAACTATAACCTATACGGGCGTAACCGCAACTTTTACACCAACAGCTAACCTGGCAGCCAATACGCTATATACAGGCACTGTTTCAGCCTCAGTTGCTGATTTGGCGGGCGACCCCTTGTCGAAGAATTATACCTGGTCTTTTACAACCGGCTCATCTTTAGATAACATGCCGCCGACAGTGCTTTCAACGGATCCTGGCAACAAAGCTACAAACGTGGCACTCAACAAATTGATTTCGGCAACCTTCAGTAAGTCAATGGACCCTTCTACCATCAATGCAAACAATTTTACATTGAAACAAGGGATATTGAATATTCCGGGAGTGATAACCTATTCGGGCCTGAACGCGGTCTTTAGCCCATCTGCAAAACTTGCCCCATCAACTATTTACACAGCTTCCATTACAAACGGGGCAAAAGACCTTGCCGGCAATGCCATGGCAAGCAACTACACCTGGAGCTTTACAACCGGCGCTGCCGAGGACCTTACCCCTCCGGTTATTATTTCCACTGACCCTGCCAATGCCTCTATAAACAGTGCGCTTAACAAAATTATAAGCGCCAATTTTAGCAAGTCAATGAACCCTTTGACAATCAATTCGTCAACCTTTTTATTGAAACGCGGATCAAACATAGTTATGGGAACCGTAAGTTATTCTGGCACAACAGCATCTTTTACCCCGTCAGCTAATTTATTGCCTGCCGTTACTTATACCGCTACCGTCACTAATTCAGTTAAGGACCTTGCAGGGAATACGATGGTGAACAACTACACCTGGAGCTTTAATTCCCTTGACAATACACACCCGACCGTAATGTCAACTGATCCAGCTAATGCGGCGACAAATGTATCCCTCAATCAATTGGTGACAGTAACTTTTGACAAGGCGATGAACAATAGTACCATCAACGCCTCGACATATGTACTACAGCAGGGCGGCAACACAGTTTCGGGAAGCATCAGCTATTCGCGAAATGCTGCTACTTACACGCCAGCCGCCAAATTAATGCCAGCCACCACTTACACGGTTACCATTAAAACCGGCGCCCAGGACCTTGCCGGTAATGGATTAATGCATAACTATATCTGGACTTTTACCACAGGTAACGCCGCCGATACCACAAGGCCAAAAGTAACAACAATTAATCCTGCCAATACGGCTACCGGTGTGGCGCTTAACAAGGCGCTCTCCGCAGGTTTTAGCAAAACAATGAATTCTGCAACGATCACCTCTTCAACTTTTCTTTTAAAACTTGGAACAACAAGCGTTCCGGGCACAGTAAGCTATTCACTTACTACAGCTACGTTTACACCGCTGGATAACTTATTGTCAGGCAGCACTTATACCGCTACCATCACAACCGGGGCAAAAGACCTGGCCGGCAATGCTATCGCAACGGATTATGTATGGACTTTTTCAACAGTGAGTCCGTTAGGCCCGCAAACAGTAAACCTTAACTCTGCAGGCAATTTTGCCATACTTTCCGGTGCAGGGGTTACCAATTCGGGGCTTACTATTATTAACGGGGATTTGGGAACAAGCCCTACCGGAACCGTAACCGGCTTTCCTCCCGGAAAAGTGAACGGTAATATACACGCGGCAGACCCAACGGCTGCTACAGCAAAAGGCGACCTTACCACAGCCTACAATGATGCGGCAGGAAGATCAACGAATGCAATCAGCCTTGCCGGAGATATGAAAGGGCTTACTTTTTACCCGGGCCTATATGTAAATTCCTCGTCAGTAGAGCTGTCATCAGGTAACGTGACCCTTGACGCTAAAGGTGATGCGAATGCCGTTTTTATTTTTCAAATGGGATCCACACTTACAACTTTCACCGGCACTAAAGTTATTTTGGCCGGAGGTGCGCAAGCGAAAAATATTTTCTGGTCGGTTGGCTCTTCCGCAACCCTTGGCTCCTATTCTACATTCTACGGCAATATCCTTTCAGACCAGTCTATCTCCCTCAACACGGGCGTCACACTTAATGGAAGGGCTTTAACGCGTATCGCCTCGGTGACCCTGCTAACTGATACAGTCACTAAACCTTAAGATCAATAAAATGAAATTTAATATAACAAGAAATCAAAAAATTATGAGAACATTATTAATAAATATGATGCTGCTGACCTGCATGGCCACCGCATCTCAGGCCCAGGAAGTTTTGAGGCCGAAGCCAATATTATGGCTGGGAGTTTCAGGCGGTGCAAATTTTAACTACTATACAGGCACCACCCAAACCATGAACCCATCCATTATCGCGCCTGCGGCATTTCATAATGGTTTTGGGGTTGGGCCATATGGTTCAGTACTTATAGAATACACGCCCAACCCGGTTTTAGGTGCCATTTTAAACCTCGGGTATGATGACAGGAGCGCAACCTTTAAAGGTGTAGAGGCTCCATGCAATTGTCCTGAAGCATTGAATGCCAAAATACGGTATCTTTCAATTGAACCGAGTTTACGTATCGCCCCGTTTGCATCTGCTTTCTATTTATTTATCGGACCGTCAATTAACTATAACATTACCAAGACTTTTACTTATACCCAAAAAGACCAGCCCGATACCAAAGGGGATTTTAGCAGCATGCAAAGTGTATTGCTTTCAGGACAGGTAGGAGCCGGGTACGATATACCGCTTTCGCGTATCACCAACCCGATGCAGTTTGACCTTTCACCGTTTGTTTCTTATCACCCGTATTTTGGCCAGGGCCCGCGTTCTGTAGAAAGCATGTCACTTACTACATTCAGGGTAGGTTTGGCGCTGAAATTTGGAAAAGGTGCAGTTATACCGGTAGCGGCTGTTGTGGCCCCGGTTGCAAAGGTTGCAGCAGCGGCCCCAGCAGGGGATGGACTGAAATTTTCAATTGATGCCCCCATATCAGTGCCAGCAAACCGAAATGTAAAAGAAACATTCCCAATGCGGAATTATGTATTTTTTAATGAAGGTTCCTCCGACATCCCCGACCGCTATGTAAGGCTCACATCCCAACAGGCTTTAACCTTTAAGGAAGAACTGTTTCAGGAGCCGGTGCCCAAAGATAACGCAGGCAGGTCTGATCGTCAGCTTTCAGCTTATCATAATATCCTGAATATCATTGGCGACCGCATGCGTAAAAACCCCGGCATTACTGTTACACTAAAAGGCTCATCGGCAGGCAAAGGGACAGAAATTGGCAAAGCGGCTGCAGAATCAGTAAAAAAATACCTCGTAGATATATTTGGAATAAATAGTTCGAGGATCACAACTGAAGGAAGGGACGAACCCGTAACACCTGCAGAACAGCCCGGCGGCGAAAAACAATTGGACCTGCTGCGCGATGGAGACCGCAGGGTGAGTATTAGCAGCAGTTCGCCCGTACTTCTTGCCCCCTTGCAATTATCAGCGGTACAGGTAGATCCATTAGACAGCCGTATTATTTTTAAAACCGAAGCGCCAGCAACGGAATCGCTTAAATCATGGTCAATTGAACTGACAGATGCCCAGGGCATCGTTCAAAAATACGGGCCATTTACAGATGAAGAAGAAAGCTTTTCAGGGAATGCAATACTTGGGAACAATAATGAAGGAAACTATGCGGTTGTTATGATCGGGCAGATGGGAGATGGGAACACCTTCAGAAAGGAAAGCACCCTTCACCTGGTTCGCGATGCGCAACCTAAGGAAACAGGCTTAAGGTTCAGTGTCCTCTTCGATTTTGACCAATCCGTAGAAACAGGTTCTTATGAAAAATCCCTAAAGGAAGATGTTGTGCCTATGGTACCTGATAATGCAACCATTATCATCCACGGGCATACCGATATTATCGGGGACCCGGCACACAATACAAAGCTTTCACAAGACCGTGCCAATGATGCAAAGCATATCCTGGAAACCGCAATCAGAAAGGCTGGTAAAAAAGGCGTCAGGTACGTAGTGTATGGGTTTGGAGAAGATGCAACCGCTGCTCCATTTGACAACAAACTACCCGAAGGCCGCGACTACAACAGAACTGTGATTATTGACATCATCCCAAAGAAATAAACATTAAAACATAAAGTTACATCACTTTACGAAAGGGGCACGGATACCGTGCCTCTTTTATATTGCCCTCAATAAGTGATTTATATAACACTTGCCTGAAGTTGTGTAACATGCAGGGGGATGGATAGCCAGACCTTTGTTGCTGATTAAATATTATCTTTAAATTAAATTACTAAACATGGACAAAAACGTCGCTTTTACTCAAAAATTAAAATCATTAAAACAAAAATTAAAATGAAAAAGAAATTAATAAGATTATACTTTCTTGCAATAGCTGCAATGCTATTTTTCCCGGGCATTAATTATGGACAGGCGCCTGCATTGGGAAATGCGGGCAGCTTTGCCGTTTTTACCGCCTCCGGGGCATTTACTGTTACCGGGACTACGGATATATGGGGAGATATAGGCACCTATGTTGGTGCATATAGCGGTAGCCCCACAGTTGTTGGAAACGTGCACAATGCAGATTCAACAGCTTTTAAAGCAGCGGCAGATGTAAATACCGCATACGGATACCTGGCGGCAAAGACCTGTGACAGTGTTATAGGAGTGACTTTGGGAAGCGGGCAGATACTTAACGGTGGCAAAGTCTATTGCGCCGGGGCGGCCTCCACATTAAACGGAGCCCTGGTCCTGGATGCACATGGCAATCCCAACGCAATATTTATTATCAAGATTGACGGCGCTTTTGCAACAGGAAGCGCGGCAAGTATTGTCCTGAAAAATTCTGCTTCCTCATGCAATGTTTACTGGCAAATAAACGGCGCCGTAACCATTGGCAGAGCAACCGTTTTCAGTGGGACTATCCTGGCTAAAGGTGCGATAACCTTATTAGGCGGGGCAGATCTTTCTGGCAGGGCCCTTTCAACAGCAGGCGCTATTACATTAGATACCAACCAGGTAGCTGCTGGATTGCAGCCAAAGGTAACAATAAGCGCAAGTAGTTCTTTAAGTATATGTTCTGGCAGCTCCATTACACTTACCGCACATGCCAGCGGGGGTACTGCACCTTATACTTATTTATGGAGCCCAGGTGGGAAGACTGATTCTTTCATTACCGTTTCTCCATCTGCAAGCACATATTATGCTGTAAGCGTAAAGGCCGTGGGCGGTTGTTCAGCCGGTGTGGATTCTGTACAGGTAACAATGGGGGGCATCACTGCCGCCACCGTTGCAAGCCAGACTGTTTGTTCAGGTACAAACGCCGTCTTTTCAGCCGCTGTTACCCAGTCAGGTTCCTCAACGCTAAGCTACCAATGGAAACTTAGCACCAACGGCGGTTCAACCTTTAGCAATATTGCCGGCGCCACCAGCGCTGCATATACCGTATCGGCGCCCGGTGCGGCATCAGACAATTATCAGTACAAAGTGATTGTGACCCCAAGTGGATGCAGCGCTTATACATCTACCGCAGGCACCCTGCGCGTGAATGCCATAGCAAGCGCCACAGTAGCGGCCCAAACGGTTTGCTCAGGTACCAATGCGATTTTTTCTGTAGCTACAACTACCAGCGGCCCGGCGGCCATTACTTATCAATGGAAGCTAAGCACAAATGGAGGTTCAACCTTTAGCAATATTTCGGCGGCCACCGCTTCTTCATATACCGTTTCTTCTCCCGGCGCTTCTTCTGATAATTATCAGTACGAGGTTGCCGTTACTTCGGGGAACTGCACATCATACGTATCAAACGCTGCCACTTTAAGGGTGAATGCCATAAGTGCAGTAACCGTTGCAAACCAGGTGGTTTGCTCAGGCACCAGTGCAACTTTCTCGGCCACTGTCACAAATAGCGGCCCTGCTGCTTTGACCTACCAGTGGAAGCAAAGCACGGACGGTGGTTCAACTTTCAGCAATATTTCCGGAGCCACTGGCACTTCATATATAGTGACCACTCCCAGCGCATCATCTGACAATTATCAGTACGAAGTTATTGTAACCTCAAGCTGTGCTACATATACTTCTGCCGCCGCCACGTTAAGAGTGAATGGCGTAACAGCTGCAACCGTGGCCGGACAAACTGTTTGTACCGGTACCAACGTCACTTTTGCTGCAACAGTTACCAGCAGTGGTTCTGCCGCCCTGAGCTATCAATGGCTATTGAGCACGAATGGCGGTTCAACCTTTAATAATATCTCCGGGGCTACCAACGCTACCTATACTGTAACGGCCAGCGCTTCTTATGATAATAACCAATATGAGGTAACTATTACTTCAGGAGCTTGCGGATCATTAACTTCAACTGCGGGCACATTTAGGGTAAATGCAGTAACTGCTGCAACTGTTGGCGGACAAACTGTTTGTGCCGGTACGGATGCTACTTTTTCTGTAGCCACTACCAACAGCGGCCCTGCTTCGCTTACCTACCAGTGGAAACTGAGTACCAACGGCGGTTCTACCTTTAACAATATTACAGGCGCTACAAACGCTTCTTATGTCGTATCTGCACCTGCCGCTGCTTCAGATAATAACAAGTATGAAGTTATTGTAACCTCAGGCAACTGCACATCATATACTTCTAATGTTGTTACATTGAGGGTAAACGCAATAACTGCCGCTACTGTAGCAGGGCAAACTGTTTGCTCAGGCACAGATGCAACCTTCTCTGTTGCTGTAACCAATAGTGGTTCCGCTACCGTTACCTATCAATGGGAAATAAGCACGAATGGAGGCTCAACTTTCAGCGCCATTGCCGGGGCCACCGGCCCTTCGTACCTGGTATCTGCCCCTGGCGCTTCTTTAGACAATGCTCAGTATGATGTTATTGTAACCCCAGGAAATTGCGGGTCATTAACTTCTACCGCAGGCATTTTAAGGGTGAACGGTGTAACTGCTGCCACGGTAGCAGGCCATACCGTTTGTTCAGGTACTGATGCAACTTTCTCCGTTGCTGTTACTAATAGCGGTTCTGCTGCGCTCTCAATCCAATGGGAAATAAGCACAAATGGAGGCACAACTTTTAGCAATATCCCTGGCGCCACCAGCGCGTCATATACTGTATCAGCCCCGGGTTCCTCTTTTGACAATTACCAATATGAAGCCGTGGTAACTTCAGGCAACTGCAGCTCGTTTACGTCCAATGCTGCCATCCTAAGGGTGAACAAAGTATTATCTGCAACCCTGGCAAGCCAAACCGTTTGCTCAGGTACCGATGCTGCTTTCGTGGTATCTACAACCAATAGCGGCCCGGGTGCGCTTACCTATCAGTGGAAAACAAGTACCGATGGCGGCGCCACTTTCAGTGATATTTTCGGCGCAAACGCAGCATCTTATACCGTAACTGCCGCAGGCGCGGTTTTAGACAATTCCCAATACCAGGTTATTGTGACTTCTGATAATTGCGCTGCATACACATCTAACAATGTTATATTGAGGGTGAACGCAGTGACATCTGCAACTGTAAACGGACAAACCGTTTGCGCCGGGACTGATGCCGTATTTTCAGTAACGACTACCCATACCGGGCCTGCCTCACTGTCTTATCAGTGGAAAAGAAGTACCAATGGAGGTGTCACTTTCTCAGATATCGCCGGCGAAAACAATACAGCGCTTACAGTACCTGCCCCTGGCGCCAATTCTGACAATTACAAGTATGAGAACGTGGTAACAATAGGAAATTGTGATGGATATACCTCAAACGCCACCATATTAAGGGTGAATGAAGTAACGGCAGCCAGCGTGGCAAACCAAACTGTTTGTTCAGGCAATGATGCAACTTTCGCTGTAGCTGAAACCCATTCAGGCTCAGGCACACTTGCTTACCAGTGGATGCGCAGCACAGATAACGGTTCTACCTTTAGCAATATAGCTGGCGCCACAAGCGCTTCGTATGTAGTAGTTGCCCCTGACACAAATTCAGCAAACTATGAATATGAAAACGTAGTAACCATTGCTAACTGCGGAGCATTTACATCCACACCCGGTGTTTTAATCATAAATACCGCCCCGCATATAACAGGTGGGATTAACAATATGTGCGTGTGCCCCGGCTATTATGCAAATTTCTGGGTAACTGCAACCGGATCAGACCTTAAGTACCAGTGGAGGAACGGAAATGTAAACCTTATTGATACAGGCAATATATCAGGTGCGAACACATCAATCCTTACCATTGCACCTGTAAGGCCTTCTGATACATCAAGCAATTACAATGTTATTGTTTCGGGGACATGCTCACCGAACGATACATCAGGCAATGGCGCGCTTACATTATGCAGTACAAGCGGCATCGCGCCGAACCTGGATGGGAATGCAGGCAAATTTGTCAGCGTTTTCCCGAACCCGTTTACATCAACATTATTCATAAAGATAAATGATGGAACACAGGTAAACAGGTGTGAAGTAAGGATATACAACGTTTTGGGCGTAGAGGTTTTAAATGCTTCTATTACCGAACAAACGACAATGATCCAAACTGGCAGCTTAGCTCCGGGGATTTACTCTTACCAGGTCATTGATAATAACGAGGTCAAACAATCCGGCCAGGTTATTTCAGTGAGGTAATTTATAAATATATCTGATGGAAGCCCCTGTTTGATCTTTCAGACAGGGGCTTTTTTATTGTGCCGCCTACGCGCGCCTTGCGAGCGGTAATAGATCACTGGCTCGGTGTTGGGGAACCTCCGGCACGTTTCAAAACAAAAAATGCCCATTAAGGGCATTTGATTTTATTTTGCGGAGAGGGAGGGATTCGAACCCCCGATACGTTTTACCGCACAGACGCTTTCGAGGCGCCCGCATTCAACCGCTCTGCCACCTCTCCGAGAAACTTAAAGGCGCAAAGTTAGCTTTTTCGCTTGCATCTAAAACGCCCCGTCACAATACGAAATATAAAGCTACTGTTTCTGTCTTCCAATGGTATCAACCTGTACATTGTGGCTCTTTAGCGCATGAAATGCATCCGGGGTAAGGGCGTCGGAACCTACAAAAGGATAATTGAGCTCCAGCGCTACAAACAATAATATGGCAATCAAACCACTGACCCCAAAGGCCAGCCACAGGTGAAAATTTTGATTCTCTATATAAAAGCATGCAATATAAAACATAAGGAGTACTCCTCCACCAATCAATATCACCCAAAGTATCCCCGGAAGCTCGGCATTGGCGGTATTTACCCTGCTCCTTCTTGCCACGGTCAATGCATTCAGGTTGCTTATCATTTCGGTGTAGATCACCTGCTCACCCAAGTCCTGCGGCTTTATTTTTATGACCAGGTTCTGGAGTTTTGACATGGCATCCATTGCCCGCTTGCTTTCTTTGTTATCGGCCATCTCCGGCCATTCATTTTCTGTTACAAAAGTTACATATTTCTTAATGCAGGAATCTATGGAATACTTTGTACCGGCGGGTAGGCCTTTTGCATCGCGGTATATATTGCTCAGCGCATCCGCCTCGTTATCTATATTACTTTTCACATGGTCGTAATTTTCCCAGATAGCAATGACAATAAATGCCAGAAACACGCCATACAGTACCCCTATCATGCTCACGTATATACCGGTTACATCCTTAAATTTCCCTAGTTCCTCAGCTGAAAAAACTTTGCGGAGTATTTTAAAAGCCAATAGGGTAATAAGAAAAGAAAGCGCAATAACGGCTATTAAAATGAGCCATCCGGGCATTATAGAAAAGACCTCTCTCATGGGATTATATTTTATATAAATTTATCTAACTCCTCTCTCTTCCCACGGTTGAAACCGTGGGCTCAACCACCCTCACTTCAATCCCCTGTTTTCCAGCATAGGTTCTATTTTAGGGTCCCTGCCGCGGAAATTGCGGAAAATAGTTGCCAGGTCCTGGGTATTTCCACGGGAAAGGATCATATCACGGAAACGCTGGCCGTTTTCACGGATAAGTCCTCCGTGTTCATTAAACCATGCAAAGGCATCATCATCCAGCATTTCAGTCCACAGGTAAGCGTAGTATCCTGACGCATAGCCATTGCTCCATATATGAAGGAAATAGCTGGAACGGTAACGCGGCGGCACCTGTGGCAGGTCGAGATGGGTTTTCTTCAATGCTTCTTTCTCAAAACTGTCCACATTTTGTGCAGGGGCATCGGCAGAAAGGGTATGCCATTGCATATCGAGGTCTGCGGCAGCAAGGATTTCTGTAAGCATATATCCCTGGTTGAAGGTTTTAGCTTTTTTGATTTTTTCTACCAGTTCTTTTGGCATCGCTTCGCCTGTTTTGTAGTGCTTGGCGTAATTGTCAAACACCTTTGGATAAGAAGCCCAGTGCTCATTAAACTGTGATGGGAACTCTACAAAATCGCGTGCCGTGGATGTCCCGGATAGGCTTGGGTATTCCTGGTCGGCAAAAATGCCGTGCAGCCCATGCCCAAACTCATGGAACATGGTGGTTACATCATCAAAACTAATCAGGGCAGGCTGACCCGCTGCGGGCTTGGCGAAATTGCATATATTATAAATGACAGGTTTTAATCCCAGCAATTTGGACTGCCCAACTAAATTGTCCATCCATGCGCCCCCATTTTTATTGGAGCGTTTAAAATAGTCGCAGTAAAACAAGGCCATAGATGTACCGTCTTTATCAAACACTTCAAAAACCTTCACATCAGGGTTATATACCGGCAGGTCGGTACGCTGTTTAAAACTGATTCCATAAAGCTCGTGCGCGGCATAAAAGATCCCATTTTTCAGCACACTGTCTATTTGAAAATAAGGTTTTACCTGGCTTTCATCCAGGTTATATTTGGCCTTGCGCACTTGCTCTGAATAATAATTCCAGTCATAAGCCTCCAATTGAAATCCGCCATTCTGTTGATCAATCACTTTTTGAATTTCAGCGGCTTCTTCTTTTGCTTTTGCCGTGGCTGCAGGTATCAAACGATCCATGAACTTAGTAACAGCCTCAGGGGTTTTTGCCATCTGGTCCATAAGAATCAGTGCCGCATAATTTGGATACCCTATTAATTTAGCTTTTTGCGCGCGGATCACTGCCAGGCGCGAAATAGTAGCGCGGGTATCATTGGAATCGCCTTTTTCGGCACGGTTCCAGGAGGCTTCGTAAAGTTTACGGCGTGTGTCTCTATTGGTGAGCGATTTAAGGTCGGGCTGCTGGGTGGTATTTTGCAAGGGTATCAACCATTTTCCCTCCTCCTTTGCATCCTTAGCAGCATCGGCAGCGGCCTGGATATCCGCATCGCTCAGGCCGGCCAATTCCGCTTTATCGCTTACAACCAGTGCTCCGGCTTTGGCGGCAGACAGTAACTTGTTGGTAAATTTGGCTTCGAGTGAAGCGTCTTCTGCATTTATTTTTTTAAGCTCGGCTTTCTTATCGTCCGGCAGGTTGGCGCCGGCCAAGGTGAACTTCTGGTAGTACCATTCCACCAGGCGATTGGATTCCAAATCAAGTTTGAGTTGCGCCCTTTGGTTATAAATGGCTTCTACCCTTTTAAATAGTTTTGTGTTGAGAAAAAGGGCATCATTGGCAGCCGCCAGGTCAGGGGCAACTTCCTCTGATACCTTTTGCAATGTTGGATTGGTATTTGCACCTGACAACAGGTTGAACACGCCATAGACCCGGTGCAACATCTGACCGCTTTTTTCGAGGGCTACCAGGGTATTATCAAAAGTGGGCGCATCTGTATTATCGGCAATCTTATTTATCTCCTCTATCTGCTCTTTAATTCCTTCTTCAATGGCAGGTTTAAAGTCACCGTCCTTGATTTTTGAAAAATCAGCGGTCTGGAATGGCAATGTACTTGCCTTTGCGAAAGGATTATCTGGCATGAATTTATTGTTATCAGCGGCTTCTTTACTATTGTTTTTGCAGGAGAACAACACAGCAACAGCCGCTACGGTTAAAAGAAGTTGAATTTTCATTGTTAAGTTTTTAATAGTATCGTAATTACGGCGCAAGATAGAAAAAAAGAATGAAGTGCGAAGAGCGCAGCCCACGGTTTCAACCGTGGGAGAGAGAGCGAGAGCGCATGTAATGTTTTTTGATACTTTTGTAAGCGTAGCCTGTGTATTTTTCGGTTATTGGTCACGTGCCTAACGCCTAATGCCTAACTACTAATGCCTGTTTTAAAATATTTTTCAATGTCTTTCGTCATCACTTTAGATGAAAGACGCAATAGCCATATCAATCCCAATGAGTCTCAACCGGAACGAGCGGATAAAGGAAACGGTAAAAAAGGAGCGGGGAAGGCTTTTTGACTTCATAAAGAGGCGCGTAGCTAATGAAGACGACGCGGAGGATATATTGCAGGACGTCTTTTATCAATACATTGCCAATGTGGATGCCGACCCGATTGAGCAGACCGCTTCCTGGCTTTTTAAGGTAGCTGGTAACAAAATCATAGACTGGTACCGTAAAAAGAAGCCTGTGAGGCTGGATGAACAATTAGTACGCCTGCCGGAAGATGAAGAAGGAAATGACTTGTACCTCGGGCTGGAAGACCTGCTCCTAGACCCTGATAACAACAATGACGGGCCTACAGGAGACATATTCTGGGACCAGCTCAATATGGCCCTTAGCGAGCTGCCGAAAGCACAGAAGGATGTTTTTGTATGGCATGAAATAGAAGGGAAGAGCTTTAAAGAAATTGCAGCCCTTACCGGTGACCCGGTGAACACGCTGCTTTCCCGGAAAAGATATGCGGTACTGTATTTAAGAGAACGTTTGCGCGACGTATATAATGAACTGTTAAACAATTAAGTAAAAATTTAAATCAAAATTAAAACAAAAATAAAATGAGACCGATAAGAATGATTGGAAAAACCATAGGGATAATAGTAGTGGTTGCACTGGCAGCCATGCTGTTTGGCTATGTGGTCATGTCGCTGTGGAACTGGCTGATACCGTCCTTATTCCATGGCATAGGGATAATAACTTTCTGGCAGGCAGTAGGACTGCTGGTACTGGCCAGGATATTGTTTCACGGGTTTGGCGGCGGACACGGCTGGCGGCACAGGGGCTGGCACGGCCACGGCGGATGGAACCGGTGCAACTGCGGCGGCCATGGCGGCAACTACGGTCCCTGGGGACACTGGCGCGAAAAATGGCGGAACATGACTCCTGATGAGCGTGAAAAAATGAAGGCAGAATGGAAAGGCAATGTACATGCCTGGAAACAGAAATGGCATGATATGTCCCCCGAAGAAAAAGCAAAAATGAAAGCCGAATGGGGATACCGCTGCCGCCCATGGGGAGACGGGATGCCGGGAAGCAATGAAGGAACGTCTTCTGAAACAAAGACGGAAGCGCCAAATGCATAATTTACTGGTGGAGTTAATGGTTTGATAACCAGGAAAGGGTCGGCAATATTGTCGGCCCTTTTTTTGTTTGCTATTTCAAACTTTTCTGCGCCATATAAGGCCTATCCGGCGGCAATTTCAAAGTCCTTTCGCGCGGATCTATGATTACATCAAGATCTTCCATGGGGATTGCACCGAGCAAGGTTCATTTTCTCCTGGCAAAACCATAGCCCTGCAACTGGTGCTCCTGTTCAAAAAGTTAACCTCGACAGTCCCAACAATATCTACTTCAGTAATTTCTCCATTTGCCAGTTGGGCGCTTTGCCGCAAAATTGTTTTTAAACCCAACTGAGCCCTGATTTTTTCATTTACGCACAGCATATAAGCGCCTGAATCCACAAGGATATTAACCAGTTCCCTTCTTATGTCGCCTTCTGTTTTAATACCTGCGTTTGCCAGCGCTATATCATCGCTGTTTACAAGCTCTACGTTTGCATAAACAAGTCGTCCCATGGTATTAGAATTTTGAAATTAAACGGAATCGAAATGTCAGTCCAAATATAAGGTATTTTTTTTATTTGCCCCTCTTGTGGCATCAAAATAAGCCCCGTTTCTTTTCAGAAACGGGGCTTTTATCAATATATGAAGAGCGGCGAAAGAGAGCGATGAGCGAGAGCGTAATGCGAGGAAGATTTCTCGCCTCGTAACTGTCTCGCGCAAGCCCAAATTTCAAGTTTCAAGTTTCGCGAAGCCTTACATCATTCCACCCATGCCGCCCATACCGCCCGGCATTCCACCGCCGGCGCCGCCTGCATGTGCCTCTTCAGGCTCGTCTGCAAGGACAAATTCG
>Ga0134126_10005293_pt1 | contig 16130 bp, 10 predicted proteins | sample KB31752_FD_96881 | JGI IMG/M metagenome (GOLD analysis project Ga0134126, IMG submission 96881) | Terrestrial soil microbial communities with excess Nitrogen fertilizer from Kellogg Biological Station, Michigan, USA - KB3-175-2 | ecosystem: Environmental > Terrestrial > Soil > Unclassified ...
TGTGGGCCTGGATGGACTTGAACCATCGACCTCTTCCTTATCAGGGAAGCGCTCTAACCGAGCTGAGCTACAGGCCCGAAGCGTGCCGATCCGCTTGGTATCCGCTGGGCGGCACGGTCAAAAAGATTACCGCAAACCAGGAGCGGGTGGTTACTCGGCCTCCTTGAGAGTGACCTCGATGCCCCCGGCCACGATGGTAACCAGGTTATAGAGCACGGCGCCGATGGTCGCCAGGGCGGTGATCAGAACCACGTTCACCGCGCCGACCAGCATCGTGTAGCCCAGGACGCGAGAAGCGGCAAACCAGCTCGCGGCGTTGGCGCCCGAGTTGCCCTTGGTTGAGGTGACCAGGCCGACGGTGTGCTCGATGCTCGTGAACACACCGAGCTTAGAGACCACGAAGTACATGAGGGCCACAGCCACGAACAGGATGACCCAGCCGACGAGCGACATCATGAAGCTGAACTTCATGACGGACCAGGGCTCAATGCGGCTGACGGCCAGCTGAGCCTTGCGGCTGGACCCGGCGCCCTGGGTCGGGAAAGCGGCCGAGCCCGAGGAGCGCTGGCTGCCGTTCTGCGGGCGCTTCGGGGCCTTGGCCGGCCGCGCGGGACGGATCCTGCCCTTTGTCAGCGGGCGGGGGAACTGGGCCGTGCCGGTGCCGCCGAAAGCGGTGTCCGAGCCGACCGCCGGGCCGGCGCCAAAGGAGCTGTCGCCGCGGAAGGAACTGTCGCTCCCGAACGAGCTATCGGCCGGGGAGTACCGGTCGGAGATTGGCGGCGCACCGGGCCCGCTCGATGACCGGTCGGCCGCGGCGTCGGCAGACTGGCTGGCCGGCGAAGGCGGCCAGCCGATCGGCGCGGCCGGGCCGCTGCTGCCGGAACTACCGTTACCGCCGGCCGGGCTGTCAGGTATCCGCGCGTCCCAGGGCTTGCGCTCGGGGAAGTCGGGTGTCACGTCGTCCGGCGTAGCGGCCGGGCTCTCGGCCTGCGCGTCGGCAGAATCATCGGTCTTCACGGGCCCCATCCCGAACATCGGCGGAACGGTCTTCACGGAGGCCTGATCGGCGTCCGGCGCCGAGCCGGAATCGCCTGGACTGCCGTCGGTCTGCCACCCTTTCGGGTCCGAGCGGTTCTCCACCCCGTCCTCCTCCGAACCGTTTCCTGAGTCGAGGTTAACCTCAGGGAGCAGGCTCTGCTTGCCGCCTTCTGCGGTGACACCAGTTAAGACGCCCGAATGCGGTAGTTCGTTGCGTCTTGTGGCTCAAGTCATCCACTCATGACCAGATCCTTACGTACCGCGGGGGCAGCCTGCCCTGATTCGGCACGTACATGCACAATACCTTGTGAATCAGTCTGCCTCGGGCTCCTGAGCATCCTGGGCAACATCCTCGTCAGTGCTCTCGACAGTGGCCTCGTCGCTGGTCGCGGCCGTGTCCGGGTCCTCGCCGCCGAGGTTTCCGTTGGTCTCCGCGTTCCTGGCGATGGCGACCAGGGTCTGCCCGTTGGCCAGGTTGACCAGCCGTACGCCCATCGTCTGCCGACCGGACTGCTTGATCTCGGCCGCCGAGGTCCTGATGACCCCGCCGGCGGAGGTGATGGCGAAGACCTCGTCCTCGGGGTGGACCATCAGGGCACCGACGAGCTCACCGCGGTTGTCCACAATGCGGGCGGTCAGCACACCGCGGCCGCCTCGGCCCTGCACGGGGTACTGGTCGACGGGAGTCCGCTTGGCGTACCCGCCGCCGGTGGCGACGAGCACATCGGCGCCCTCACGGACGACATACATGCCCAGGAGCCGGTCGCCATCGGTGAACCGCATCCCGATGACGCCCGAGGTGGCCCGGCCCATAGGCCGCAGCGCCTCGTCGTCGGCGTTGAACCTGATGGCCTGGGCGTGCCTGCTGACCAGCAGGAGGTCCTCTTCGGGCGAGATCAGCTCGGCCGCGATGACTTCGTCGTCCTCGCGCATGAGGTTGATGGCGATGATGCCGCCCGAGCGCGGGGAGTCGAAGTCGGTCAGCCGCGATTTCTTGACCAGGCCGGAGCTGGTGGCGAGGACCAGGTACGGCGCGACGGTGTAGTCCCGAAGGGCCAGCACCTGGGCGATGCTCTCGTCGGGCTGGAAGGCCAGCAGGTTGGCCACGTGCTGCCCCCGCGCGTCCCGAGCGGCGTCGGGCAGCTCGTAGGACTTGGCCCGGTACACCCGGCCCTTGTTGGTGAAGAACAAGATCCAGTGGTGCGTGGAGGTCACGAAGAAGTGGTCGACGATGTCGTCGGTCCGCAGCTGGGCGCCGCGCACACCCTTGCCGCCGCGGCGCTGGGCCCGGTACTGGTCGACCCGGGTCCGCTTGGCGTAGCCGCCGCGGGTGATGGTGACGACCACATCCTCCTCGGCGATGAGGTCCTCGATGGACATGTCGCCGTCGTAGGCGATGATCTCGGTCCGCCGGTCGTCGCCGAACTTGGCCGCGATCTCGGCCAGCTCGGTGCCGACGATCTGCCGCTGCCGCTCGGGCGAGGCGAGAATGTCCTCGTAGTCCTTGATCTGCTCCATCAGGCCCTCGTACTCGTCGAGGAGCTGCTGGCGCTCGAGGGCGGCCAGCCGGCGGAGCTGCATGTCAAGGATGGCGCGGGCCTGGACCTCGTCGATGTTCAGCAGGCCCATCAGGCCCTGCTGGGCGGCGTTGGCCGACTCGCTGGCCCGGATCAGGGCGATCACGGCGTCGATCTGGTCGATGGCCTTGAGCAGCGCGCTCAGGATGTGAGCCCGCTCCTGGGCCTTGCGCAGCAGGAAGCGGGTGCGCCGGACGATGACCTCGATCTGGTGCGCGACCCAGTGCCGGATCATCTGGTCCAGCCGCAGGGTCCGCGGGACCCCGTCGACCAGGGCCAGCATGTTAGCGCCGAAGGTGTCCTGGAGCTGGGTGTGCTTGTACAGGTTGTTCAGCACGACCTTGGCCACGGCGTCGCGCTTGAGCACGATCACCAGGCGCTGGCCGGTCCGGTCGCTGGTCTCGTCCCGGACATCGGCGATGCCGGTGACCCGGCCCTCCTTGGCCAGCTCGGCGATCTTCTTGGCCACGTTCTCGGGGTTGACCTGGTAGGGCAGCTCGGTGACGACCAGGTTGTTGCGGCCCTTGCGATCCTCTTCGACCTCGACCACGGCGCGCATGGTGATGGATCCGCGGCCGGTGGTGTAGGCGTCCCTGATGCCCCGGCGGCCGACGATCTGGGCCGCGGTGGGGAAGTCCGGGCCCTTGACGCGCTCCATGAGCGCGTCAAGCAGCTCCTCGTCGGTGGCCTCGAAGTTGTCCAGGTACCACTGGGCGCCTTCGGCCACCTCGCGCAGGTTGTGCGGCGGGATCTTGGTGGCCATGCCGACCGCGATCCCCTCCGAGCCGTTGACCAGCAGGTTGGGGAACCGGCTGGGCAGCACGACGGGCTCGGCCGACCGGCCGTCGTAGTTGGGCCGGAAATCGACGGTGTCCTTGTCGATGTCCCGCAGCATCTCCATGGCCAGCGGGTCCAGGCGGCACTCGGTGTACCGCATGGCCGCGGGCGGGTCGTCGCCGCGGGAGCCGAAGTTGCCCTGGCCGTCGACGAGCGGCAGCCGCATGGCCCACGGCTGGGCCATGCGGACCAGCGCGTCGTAGATCGCGCTGTCACCGTGCGGGTGGTAGACGCCCATGACGTCGCCGACGACGCGGGCGCACTTGGAGTACCCGCGCTCGGGCCGGAACCCGCCGTCGTACATCGCGTACAGGATGCGGACGTGCACCGGCTTGAGGCCGTCGCGGACGTCAGGCAGCGCGCGTCCGACGATGACGGACATCGCGTAGTCGATGTAGCTGCGCTGCATCTCGACCTGGATGTCGACCGGCTCGGTCCGGTGCCCCCCCGAAGGTGCATCAGGCGTCGTTACATCGGGCACAGTGCAATCCCCTTAGTCGATCTGAAAACCTCAGATGTCAAGGAAGCGGACATCCTTGGCGTTGCGCTGGATGAAGGCGCGGCGAGCCTCCACGTCCTCGCCCATCAGGACGCTGAACAGCTCGTCGGCCTGGGCCGCGTCGTCCAGCGTGATCTGGCGCAGCACGCGGCGGGCCGGGTCCATGGTGGTGTCCCACAGCTCCCTGGCGTTCATCTCGCCCAGGCCCTTGAACCGCTGGACGCCGTCGCGCGGCCGCGGGTCGCGGCGCCCGTCGGCGATGCCGGCCTCGATCACCGAGTCCCGCTCCCGGTCAGAGTAGGCGTAGCCGGGCGGCACGCTCCGGCCCTCCCACTTGATCTTGTACAGCGGCGGCTGGGCCAGGTAGACATGGCCGGCCTCGATCAGCGGCTTCATGAACCGGAACAGCAGCGTGAGCAGCAGCGTGGCAATGTGCTGACCGTCCACGTCGGCGTCGGCCATCAAGATGATGCGGTGGTAGCGCAGCTTGTTGATGTCGAAGTCGTCGTGGATGCCCGTGCCCAGCGCGGTGATCAGCGCCTGGACCTCGTTGTTCTTGAGCACCCGGTCGATCCGGGCCTTCTCCACGTTCAGGATCTTGCCGCGGATAGGCAGGATGGCCTGATACTGCGGGTCCCGGCCGCCCTTGGCCGAGCCGCCGGCCGAGTCGCCCTCGACCACGTAGATCTCGCACTGCGAGGGATCGGTCGACTGGCAGTCGGACAGCTTGCCGGGCAGGCCCGAGCCGGTCATCAGGCCCTTGCGGGTCAGGTCACGGGCCTGGCGGGCGGCGATCCGGGCCCTGGCCGCCTGGGACGCCTTGATGATGACGGCCTTGGCCTCGCCGGGGTTGCGCTCGAACCAGGCCCGCAGGTGGTCGTTGCACACCCGCTGGACGAACGACCGGGCCTCGGTGTTGCCCAGCTTGGTCTTGGTTTGGCCCTCGAACTGCGGCTCGGACAGCTTGACGTGGATGATGGCGGTCAGGCCCTCGCGGACGTCGTCGCCGGTGAGGCGCTCGTCCTTCTCCCGGACCAGCTTCTGCTCGCGGGCGTAGTTGTTGACGATGTTGGTCAGCGCCGCCCGGAAGCCCTCCTCGTGCGTGCCGCCCTCGGCCGTGTTGATCGTGTTGGCGAAGGTATGCACGGACTCGGAGAACGCGCCGGTCCACTGCATCGCGACCTCGGCCGAGATGCCCTCCTCCTCGTCGCCGAACTCGACCACCGACTCGTGGACCGGGTCCTTGGAGGCGTTGAGGTAGCGGACGAAGTCGGCGATGCCGCCCTCGTACATGTAGCTGACCACATGCGGCTCGCCGTTGCTGTGCTCGGGCCGCTCGTCGGTCAGCATGATGGCCAGGCCGCGGTTGAGGAAGGCCATTTCCTGGAGCCGCCGGGACAGGGTCTCGAACGACCATTCCGTCGTCTCGAAGATGTCCTCGTCGGGCCAGAACGTGATGATCGTCCCGGTATCGTCCGTGGCCTCGCCGCGCTGCACCGGGCTGGTCGGCTCGCTGACGGCATAGGACTGCCGCCAGACATAACCGTCCTTGCGGATCTCCACCTCAAGGCGCCGGGACAGCGCGTTCACCACGGAGACGCCGACGCCGTGCAGGCCGCCGGAGACCGCGTAGGACTTGCTGTCGAACTTGCCGCCCGCGTGCAGCGTGGTCAGAACCACCTCGACGGCCGGCCGCTTTTCCACCGGATGCTCGTCGATGGGGATACCGCGGCCGTTGTCGGTGACGCGGACGCCGCCGTCGGCCAGCAGGGTGACCTCGATGTGGTCGCAGAAGCCGGCCAGCGCCTCATCAACGGCGTTGTCGACCACCTCCTGGACCATATGGTGCAGGCCCCGCTCACCGGTCGAGCCGATGTACATCCCCGGGCGCTTGCGGACAGCCTCTAGGCCCTCCAAAACCGTGATCGAACGCGCGTCATACGACAAAGCTGAAGCTCCTCCTGGAACAGGCGGACACTAGGCCGCCGCGATTCCCCCTCTTGCGACAGCCCAGGTGCGCATCCTTATTTTACCTGGGCGAACCACCTTGCTCAGCCGTTAGCCACGAGTCCGCGCGGCGTGGCTCGCCGACTCGTTACCCGTAGGTATCCCTGGGGCCACGGCCGCCCCGCACGCGCCATTCGCCAGGGCGGCGCTGAGCGCTGGCCGGGCCGCGCACCTTGACCCGGCGGACGGCGCCGTCGCCCAGCTCGACGTTCAGCCGGTGGACCAGCTGACCCGCCAGCAGACGCAATTGCGTGGCCCAGGCGGTGGAGTCGGCCAGCACGGTCAGCTCGCCATCGATCAGCGACTCGGGCTTGGTGTGACCGGCCAGCTCAGCGCCGACGATCTGGGCCCAATGGCCGAACAGCGCCCCGGTGGCGGCGGCCAGCTCCCAGCCCTGCTCGCTGATGAGCCCGTCGATGGCCGAGGTCAGGGCGGCCGGATCCTCCCGCCGCTCCCGCCGGCCCGAGGACTGGGCCTCCTGCGGCGCGTCGCGGGCCGGGAAGTTCCCCCTGGCCCTGGCGTCGGCCTTGACCGCGGCCAGGGCCTCGCGGGCCCGCCGGGCCCGCTCCGCCGCATCCGGGTCAGTCATCGCTGATCACCCCGCTGATAACCCCGTCGGCCACGGAAAACCGGCGACCAGCCAGAGGGACATCCGCGCCCACCGCGGCCGTCACCAGCACCTGATCGGCGCCGGCCACCAGATCGGCCAGGCGGCCCCGGCGGCCGGTGTCCAGCTCGGCGAACACGTCGTCCAGGATCAGCACCGGGTCCTCGCCCTCGGCCCGCAGCACCTCGAAGGCGGCCAGCCGCAGCGCCAGCGCCATCGACCACGACTCCCCGTGGCTGGCGTAGCCGCGCGCCGGCAGCCCGCCGATGCTCAGCTCCAGCTCATCGCGGTGCGGCCCGACCAGGCACACCGCCCGCTCCAGCTCGGCCCGGCGGTTGTCGGCGAGCGCCGCCCGCATGTCGTTGGCCAGCTTCTCCCGCTCTGGCTCGGGCTCCCCCTCATTCCGCAACAAATGCCGATACCTCAGTCCGGTATCACCGGCTGACCCGGACACCGCGCTGTAGGCCCTGGCCACCAGGGGGCGGATCAACTGAACCAGCTCCAGCCGTCCGGCGGTGAGCTCAACCCCCGCGGTCACCAGCTGGTCGTCCCACACCTCGAGTCCCTGTGGGAAGCCGCCCCTGGCCCGGGCCGACTTGAGCAGCGCCGACCGCTGCCGGACCACCCGCTCGTAGTCCGACCGGATGCCCGCGTACCGCGGCCGCAGCGCGACCAGCAGGTCGTCCAGGTACCGCCGCCGCTGGTCCGGGTCGCCCTTGACGATGGCCAGGTCCTCGGGCGCGAACAGGACGCAGCGCACCACCCCGAGCGCCTCGCGCGGCCGGACGGGAGCCCGGTTCAGCCGGACCCGGTTGGCCCGGCCGGGGTTGACCTCGATCTCCACCAGCGCGTCCCGGCCGCCGCCGCTGATCGCGGCCCGGATGATGGCCCGGTCGGCGCCGCGGCGGATCAGCGGCGCGTCGGCGGTCACCCGGTGGCTGCCGAACGTGGCCGCGTAGCAGGCCGCCTCGACCAGGTTGGTCTTGCCCTGGCCGTTGGCGCCCGTGAACGTGGTCACCCCGCGCTCCAGCCGGACGTCGGCCGACGCATAACTGCGAAAGTCAGTCAGCGCTAGCCGGGTCAGGTACACAGCGCCGAGACTAGTGCCTGCCTGGGTTCCAGCTGCCGGGGTCTAGCTGCCGAGGCGGATGGGCATTAGCAGGTAGCGGTAGTCGGGGGCGCCGTCCGGCCCCGGCTTGCCGGTGATCAGGGCGGGCTTGCCCGGCTCGGTGAACGAGATCCGGGCGGTGTCCGAGTCGATCGCGGCCAGGCCGTCGAGCAGGTACTGGGGGTTGAACGCGATCGACAGGTCGTCGCCCTCGAAGCTGGCCTCCAGGATCTCCTGGGCCTGGGCCTCGTCGCCGGTGCCGGCCTCCAGCATGAGCTGGCCCGAGCTGAACGACAGCCGGACCGCGGTGTTGCGCTCGGCCACCAGCGCCACCCGCTTGACCGACTCGGCCAGCGCGCTGGTGGACAGCTCGGCGGTGATCTGCAGGTTGGTCGGCAGCAGCGCCTGGTAGCGCGGGAACTCCCCGCCCAGCAGCCGGGTGGTGGTGCGCCGGCCCGCGCCCTCGAAGCCGATCATGCCGTCGCCGCCCTGGCCGTCCTCGCCGGGCAGGGCCAGCGCGATGGACACCTCGGCCCCGGCCGTCAGCGCCTTAGCCGTCTCGCTGAGCGCCCGCGCCGGCACCAGCACTGCGGCGGACTGGTCCTGGCGCTGCGGGTTCCAGCGCAGTTCCCGCACGGCCAGCCGGTAGCGGTCGGTCGAGATCAGCGTGAGCGTGTCGCCCTCGATCTCGATCCGCACCCCGGTCAGGGCGGGCAGCGTGTCATCACGACCCGCCGCGATCGCCGCCTGGCTGACCGCGGTGGCGAACGCGTCGCTGCCCACCGACCCGGCCGCGGGCGGCATCTCCGGCAGCGAGGGGTACTCGTCCTCCGGCATGGTCAGCAGGTTGAACGTGGCGCTGCCGCACGTGAGCACGGCCCGGCCGGAGCCGGGGTCGGCGGTGATGGTCACCGGCCGGGCGGGCAGGCTCCGGCTGATCTCGGCCAGCAGGCGGCCGGAGACCAGGGCCGAGCCTTCCTCATCCACCGAGTTGGCCGGCACGGTCGCCTGGGCGGACACGTCGTAGTCAAAGCTGGAGAACATGAGCTCGGCGCCGGCGCGCATCTGAATGCCGGCCAGGACCGGCACGGTCGGCCGGCTGGGCAGCGCTCGCGCGGTCCAGGCCACCGCCTCGGCCAGCACGTCGCGTTCAAGGACGATCTTCACCTGACGCTGCCTCCCGTGTCGGGGCAGGAGCTTGCCTGCTTGGTACTTGGATTGCTCGATAGATAGAAGTACGTAGTCGTCATAGGGTCGGTGGATCCCGGGGAAATCCCGCAACCGGCCAGGTCACGGCGGCTTTCTGAATCCACAGCCGCCCGCGGAGCCCGGGGTCGGCCGGTGACGGCGGTGTGGACACCGGGCCGTCGTCCGCAGGACATGTTTGAGTTGCCCCCGGGACGGGCATCATTTTCCTCCGCCTGTCCCAAGCTCATCCACAGCGTCATCCACAGCCTGTGTGTGCTGATTATCCGGACTGTGCTCATCCGGACAGGGCCTGCTGCTTGATCCGGTTGGTGAGCTCGGTCACCTGGTTGTAGATCGAGCGGCGCTCGGCCATCAGCGAGCGGATCTTGCGGTCGGCGTGCATGACCGTGGTGTGGTCGCGGCCGCCGAACTGCTGGCCGATCTTGGGCAGCGACAGGTCGGTGAGCTCGCGGCATAGGTACATGGCGATCTGCCGGGCGGTCACCAGCACCCGCGAGCGCGATGTGCCGCACAGGTCGTCGATGGACAGGCCGAAGTACGAGGCGGTCTGGCCCATGATCGTGGCCGCCGTGATCTCCGGGCCGTGGGCCTCGGGGATGAGATCCTTGAGCACGAACTCGGCCAGCTGGAGGTCGACGCTCTGCCGGTTGAGGCTGGCGAACGCGGTGACCCGGATCAGTGCGCCCTCCAGCTCCCGGATGTTGGTGGAGATCCGGCTGGCGATGTACTCCAGCGCCTCGGGCGGGGCGTTCAGCCGGTCGGTGACCGCCTTCTTGCGCAGGATCGCGATGCGGGTCTCGAGCTCCGGCGGCTGGACATCGGTCTGCAGCCCCCACTCGAACCGGCTGCGCAGCCGGTCTTCCAGCGTGACCAGCCGCTTGGGGGCCCGGTCGCTGGAGATCACGATCTGCTTGCTCGCGTTGTGCAGGGTGTTAAAGGTGTGGAAGAACTCCTCCTGAGTTCCTTCCTTGTTCTCCAGGAACTGGATGTCGTCCACCAGCAGCACGTCGACGTCGCGGTAGCGGCGCCGGAATCCGTCCTGCTTACCGTCCCTGATCATGTTGATGAAGTCGTTGGTGAACTCCTCGGAGCTCACGTACCTGACCTTCAGCCCCTGATACAGGCTCTGGGCGTAGTGCCCGATGGCGTGCAGCAGGTGCGTCTTGCCCAGCCCGGAGTCGCCGTAGACGAACAGCGGGTTGTAGGCCTTGGCCGGAGCCTCGGCGACCGCGACAGCGGCGGCGTGCGCGAACCGGTTGCTGGAGCCGATGACAAAGGTCTCGAACGTGTACTTGGGGTTCAGCCGGGCCTGCGCGGGCCGGGGTGCGGCCGACCCGCCACTGCCGCCAGGGCGCGGCGGACCGGACGGGGCTCTGTGCTCGTCCGAGCCGTCCATACCGCGGGAGTTCGCGATCCCGTTGGTCGTGACGCTGAGCTCCGGCTCCCTCGGCGCGGCCTCCGGGTTCGTGCGCGCCGGCGGCAGCAGGCTCGGCGTCCCGCTTGCTCCGGCGGTCGGCGCGACCGGCATCGGGTCTGGCGACGGTCGGCTGACGGCCGTCGCCACGCTCGCCGCCGGGCCCGCGGTCGCGCTCGGGTCAACCGTCACCGCGAGCTGGATGCTGCGCTCCAGCTCCCTGGACAGGGCATTGGTGATCAGCGCTCGCAGCCGGGTCTCGAGCTGCTCCTTGACGAAGTCGTTCGGCGCCGCGATGAGCGCGGTGTTCTCGACCAGGCCGAGCGGCCGGGTGAGCTGGAGCCAGGCGCGCTGGTGCGGCTCGATCTGCATGTCGCCCAGATCGGCCAGGGACCGGGCCCAGACGGCTGCGAGGTCGTCTTCTCTCACTAGTAGCTCACCTCGCGCCCCCACATCCGATCAACAGGTTTTTCCACAGGGTGTGCACGTTGCAGAGGTGTGCTCACGCAGGTCGTGCGCCATCCCGAGGACGGAGCCGGCGATCGCGGCGGCGGACAGGTCCCCGCGACCGGCACCGCTATCCACAACAGACTAGGGCTCCGGGTCGGCCGCCGTGCCAGTTTGACCGCTACCGCCTGGGGCGCGTAGCGTTTGTTGGCCCGGTAGTCCTGGTGCGGGTGACGCATGGCCTCATGTCGTGAGTTGCCGTAACGCCGGATACCCGAGGTAACCACCTTTGCAGCAGCAAGCAGCCATCTGGAGTCCCGGTGAGTAAGCGCACGTTCCAGCCGAACAACCGCCGTCGTGCCAAGACGCATGGCTTCCGGCTGCGCATGCGCACCCGGGCCGGGCGCGCGGTGCTGGCGGCCAGGCGGCGGAAGGGCCGCTCGCGCGTCAGCGTCTGACTCACCCGCAGACTTGTCCGGGGTGGTGACGGCCGATGCTTCCCGCAGCGGCGAGGATGCGGCGCCGGGCGGAGTTCGAGGTGACCGTCAAGAAGGGCCGTCGCGCCGGTAAGCCGCTAGTTTCCGGTCACCTGCTGGTGCGGCCGGAGCAGGAGCCCGCGCGTGTCGGCTTTATCGTCAGCCGCGCTGTAGGGCCCGCGGTCGTGCGTAATAAGGTCCGCCGGCGGCTCAGGCACCTGGCCCGAGCGTATCTGCGGTCCCTTCCTGGAGGTAGCCTGCTTGTGTTGCGCGCTAACCCTCGCGCCGCGACGGCACGCCAGGAGGATCTCGCCGCCGAACTCGACCTGGTAATCGCAGCACTTCTTCGGCGGCAGGATAGGGCGCTGTGTCGGTGACGACTACAGGCGATCAGCAAGCACCGGGCCGACGGTCCGCCGCAGCCTGGGTACTGGTCCAGGCGATCCGCGGCTACCGCGGGTTTATCAGTCCGCTGCTGCCGCCGTCCTGCCGTTTTTACCCATCCTGCAGCGCCTACGCGCTGGAGGCAGTGCAGGTCCACGGTGCCCTGCGCGGGACCTGGCTGGCAGTGCGGCGGCTGAGCCGCTGCCATCCGTTTCACGCCGGCGGCCTGGATCCGGTACCGCCCGCGCGGCCGCGGCGATCACGCGGCCGGCGCGCCGAGTTTTCTGATCAGAGCGCAAGGGAGCTAGCAGGTGGGTAACCCACTGAACGCCCTGTATACAGCCGTGGGCTGGGTGCTGACCCGGATCTACGACGTGCTGAAGCCCCTGTTCGGGGCCTCCAGTGGCTGGACGTGGGCACTGACCATCATCATCCTCGTGGTCCTGATGCGCCTGGTCATGGTGCCGCTGTTCATCAAGCAGATGCACACGACGCGCGCCATGACGTCGCTTCAGCCCCAGATGGCAGCGCTGCGCAAGAAGTACAAGAACGACAAGCAGACGCTCAACCAGGAGATGATGAAGCTCTACCAGGAGGCGGGCGTCAACCCGCTGATGGGGTGCCTCCCGGTTGTGGCCCAGCTGCCCCTGTTCTTCTCGCTGTTCAGCGTGCTGCGGGCGATCGCCGAGTACACCGGCGGGACGCCTAAGTACGGCCTGCCGAGCGCCATGGTGCACAGCGCCCAGCATGCCCAGATCCTGGGCGTCAGCATCGCGGACAAGGTCCTGTTCACCGGGACCGCGCACGTCCCGCTGCACGCCAAGATCGTGATCGTCCTTGCGGTCCTGGTCAGCATGGCGACGACCTACCTGACCGTGCGCCAGAGCATGAAGCGCGGCATGATGCCGACCGCGAGCCCCGATAACCCGTTGGGCAACTCGCAGAAGTACATGGCCTACATCATGCCGTTCTTCGCGCTGACCGGCCTGTACTGGCCGTTCGGGCTGGTTCTGTACTGGGTCACCACCAACGTGTGGACGCTCATCCAGCAGTGGGCGCTGTTCAAGCGCTACCCGTACACCCCGCCGTCGGCGGATGGCACGGTCGCCGCGACCGCGACCGCGGGCGCCACCGGCACGGTCGCCGCGCGAGCGCTGGCGCCGAACAAGCCGGCGGCCCGTCGTTCGGCGGCCAAGACCGACACCAAGGCGGGCGCCTCGACCGGCCAGAACGGAAGCGGACCGTCGGCCAACGGGTCGAGCGCGGCCAAGTCGGCCTCGGGCGGTGGCAGCGCCGCGCTGAGACGAAGGCTCGGCCGGGGCCGTACTGAGGAAGTGGCGCAGCCGGAGCCGGCGGAAGTTAAGGTCGTCAGGCAGCAGAGGCAGCGCCAGTCCCGCAGCAAACGTTCGGGCGGTAAGCGCTAGGCCCGCCGCTTCGCTACCTGCTCTGCGGGGGCCGAGCGTGCGCGGGCAAGGAACTGCTGGCCGGGGGGACAGCTGACTTGCCGGTTATAGGTGACCGGTACATGAGGACGCGGACCTGAGGAGGCCCTGGCGTGAGGCAAGGGGATGACGTGATGGCCGATCCTGAGGAGGAGGCGGAGATGCCTGGTCAGCAGGAGGCTATGGCGGACGAGATCTCTGATGGCCTGACCGGCGCCGACGAGATCGACACCGACGAGATCGACACCGATGACGTCGATCTGGACGAGGACGCGGACGACGTCGATGAGGCGGACGACGTCGATGAGGCGGACGACGTCGATGAGGACGAGGGCGATCAGGATGTGGTCGGCCAGGACGAGGGCGCCGCGGACGAGGTGAGCGAGGTCGTCGAGGGCGCGGACCAGTCCAGCGACGGGGCCCGGCCGAGCGTCGCCGACCTGGAGCTCGAGAGCGAGATCGCCGCCGACTACATCGAGGGACTGCTCGACGTGGCCGACCTGGACGGCGACATCGACATGGACGTGGAGGGCGAGCGGGCGTTCGTGTCCGTGGTCGGCGCCACCCTGGACGAGCTGGTCGGCCGGCGGGGCGAGGTGCTCGAGGCCCTGCAAGAGCTGACCCGGCTGGCCGTGCACCGGCAGACGGGCAGCCGGACCCGGATCATGCTCGATGTCGGCGGCTACCGGCAGAAGCGGCGGGCCGAGCTGGCCGAGACCGGCCGGGACGCCGCGGACGAGGTGAAGCGCACCGGTGAGCCCAAGCGGCTGTGGGCAATGAACCCGTTCGAGCGCAAGATCGTGCACGACGCCGTCGCGGCCGCGGGGCTGCGCAGCGAGTCCGAGGGCGAGGAGCCCGAGCGCCGCGTCGTCGTTCTACCGGTCGGCTGACCTAGCACCAGCAGGCGTGTTGCCCGCAGGCATATGGCCCGTTGCGGCCGGGGCCTGCGGGCAACGTGATCTATGAGCATGGATTCTGTGGAGAAACCCCCCGCCGCGGCCGCGGTATTTGGCGACGCGCTGCAGCTGGCCGAGCGCTACGCCGAGCTACTGGCCGGGCCGGGCGTCGAGCGCGGGCTGATCGGCCCCGGCGAGGCCGGGCGGATCTGGTCCCGGCACATCCTCAACTGCGCCGCGCTGGCCCAGTTGGTGCCCGACGGCGTCACCGTGGCTGATCTCGGCTCGGGAGCGGGCCTGCCCGGCATCGTGCTGGCCATCCTCCGTCCGGAGACCGAAATACTCCTGGTTGAGCCGATGGCCCGGCGGGTCGCGTTCCTGGACGAGTGCGTCGACGCCCTCGGCCTGGAGCACGTCCGCGTGGTGCGCGGCCGGGCCGAGGACCTGGCCGGCCAGGTGTCGGCTGACATCGTGACCGCGCGGGCCGTGGCCCCGCTCGACCGGCTGGTCGGCTGGGCCGTCGGCTTGTGCCGGCCGGGGGGCACTGTACTGGCTATCAAGGGGGCCAGCGCGGCCGACGAGGTGGCCGCCGCGGGCCCCGCGCTGCGCCGCCTGGGCCTCACGGACGTGACCGTTCTCCAGGTCGGTAGCGATAGGCTCGGTGAGGCTGCCACAGTAGTAAGGCTCGTCGTCCCCCGACGGCCGAGCGGCACGAAATCGCGACCGGAAAAGCGGTCGCGCGGCGGCGCGCGATCCGCGGCAAAGAGACGTTAGCGGGGCTTGCCGCCGGTTCGGAGTGCTATCGGGCGGAATCGGACCGATGATGGAGATGGCGGCGCGTGCCCGGCTACAGCCGGGTGCACTCGATGCGGCGGCACGGGTGGATGAGGTGAGGTACGGATGATGGTGGCCACTGCCGGTCTCGGCTGGCCGCCGCAGGCGTACCTGAATGGACTCCGCGTCAACGGCGGCTTCGTTCCGGCTCGCCCGGCGAACGGAGTACAGGCCAACGGAGTACGGGCTAACGGAGTACGGGCTAACGGTCCGGCATTGAGTGGCGCTGGGCTGGGCTGGCCCGCGGATGTCGTGGACGGCTCCGCCGCCTCTGCCTCTGCCTCTGCCTCTGCCTCTGCCTCTGCCTCTGCCTCTGCCTCTGGCGCTCCGCCGCCACCGCCGCCCGCGCGGCTGCGCGAGGTCTTGTCCGGTGTTTCACGTGAAACTGTGGTCGGCGGACAGCCGCCCGCGGCTGAATCGACCAGTCAGCAATCCCACGGTCAGCAATCCGATGGCAACTCAGAACAAGAACCGGGCGAGAGCGAGGATGAGGTGGCCATTCCGGGCGGGTCGGCCGACACGCCGATCGCGAGGGCGGCACAGGCTGCGGTGGTGGCGCGCTCCGGCGGTCAGCAATGGCCGCGGCCGCGTTCGTGCCGCATCATGACGGTCGCCAACCAGAAGGGCGGCGTCGGCAAGACCACCACCGCGGTGAACCTGGCCGCCAGCCTGGCTATGCACGGCTCGCGGGTGCTCGTCGTGGACCTGGATCCGCAGGGCAACGCGTCGACCGCGCTGGACGTCGATCACCACTCCGGGATCGGCTCCGTCTACAACGTGCTCGTGGAGGGCCAGCCGCTGGCCGCCGTGATCTCTCGGGTCGCCGGCTTCAAGCAGCTGTACTGCGCTCCGGCCACCATCGACCTGGCCGGCGCCGAGATCGAGCTGGTGCCGCTGGTCGCACGGGAGTCCCGGCTGGCCCGGGCGGTCGGCCAGTTCAACGCCTCCGACCTGGACTACATCCTCATCGACTGCCCGCCCTCGCTTGGCCTGCTGACCGTAAACGCCCTGGTCGCCGCGCCCGAGGTGCTCATCCCGATCCAGTGCGAGTACTACGCGCTGGAGGGCCTGGAGCAGCTGCTGCGGACGATCGAGCTGGTGCGCAGCCACCTGAACCCGCAAGTGGCCGTGACCACGATCCTGCTCACCATGTACGACGGGCGGACCCGGCTGGCCTCACAGGTCGCCGACGAGGTCCGGCAGCATTTCGGCGACGTGGTGCTGCAGTCGGTCATCCCGCGCAGCGTGCGGGTCTCCGAGGCGCCCAGCTACGGTCAGTCCGTGATGACCTACGATCCCGGCTCGAGCGGGGCCCAGGCCTACCTCGAGGCGGCCAGGGAGGTCGCGTTCCGGAA
>Ga0134126_10005294_pt1 | contig 16128 bp, 29 predicted proteins | sample KB31752_FD_96881 | JGI IMG/M metagenome (GOLD analysis project Ga0134126, IMG submission 96881) | Terrestrial soil microbial communities with excess Nitrogen fertilizer from Kellogg Biological Station, Michigan, USA - KB3-175-2 | ecosystem: Environmental > Terrestrial > Soil > Unclassified ...
CGTGGATGATCCAGACACCGCCCAAAGAGAACCAGTAGATTTATAATTCCACGAAGCTCCATCTGTTGAAAAAATAGGAGTTTGATAAAAATAGCCGGACCCTTCAACCCAACTTTCTGAAACTGGTTTTATCTCTACAATTTGATTTCTATTTAATTGTCCAGCATCCGCAATATATAATAATAAATCATATTTCGCTGTTATTGGTATTGTTCCATTTGATAAACTTTGAGACAATTGGGTTAAATCGAATTGAAGTAATGATCGAACGGCAAAACTCCCACTATCAGACTTACCCACGGACAAGATTTCATCGAGGCCAGTATTTTGATTTGGAAATTGTTGATAAAGAGTAGTATCAATTGACGAAGTATAAAAATTTCTCATTATTGCATACCATTTCCAACTATATCCGTTGACGGAAACGCGATTGAAAAAATGCTTGGATCAAGAGAACAATAAATAACTCCATTAAGCGTAGCTCCTGCAATATCGTAAATATATGGACTATATCCCGGCCCATCTCTAAAATTGTATTTATTTACTATATCGACAGTCACAACACTTTGAACACCTTCAACATTTCCTAATGTCGAATATATATCAGATAATATTATTGGTTGTCCTATTTGCCAAGCATCTACATCAAAAAATGTTTCAATTGAATTAATACAACGCGCTAAAACTTCATTCAAATTGAAGTTTTTATATGCAACTATATTAAAATTAACCCCTATTGTAACAACAAAAGCATCCATAATCCTTAATTCATCCGTTAATATTTTATATGATGATAAATACGTTCGAAGATTTTCCTTGACATCATCGTTCAAATTAACCAAGTTTTTATTCTGGTCATATCCCAAAACATATATATTTACGGCGTTTTGGCCCGGATTGTCTCCTACAAAACTTCCAGATACCGGGGGCATAGTTGTGGCTCTAATTATATTATTTATCTGCTGGTCTTGAACAACATAAGCTTTTGCAATTGCTCCATATTTTCCGGGCATTGCATAACAACGCACTGCATAATCTTGTGCATTAACTAATCTGTTTTGCGAATTAAAAAATCCCAAAGCATTTTGTCTAATTTCTTCAACACTATCTGCATCTTTCCCTCCAATTGCAGGAGCAGAGTTATTTACAGCTAATGAAGAAACTACATCATTAAATAATCCAAGTTCGCTTGTTAAAAATTGAGTTTTATCGTTTAACACAGATACCGTAGTAATTTTATTAATAGAATTAACTGGAACATTAGATTGTAATCCTCCCCCAACGGTATATTGAATATTCATAACTATATTTGTTGGAGCTAACCCATAAGAATTAGAGCCTAAAAAGTCGGCAGGGTCTAGCGGAGATGATCCTATGTTAGTTTGATACTCATCACTTGCTATTTTAGTTGGTTCCAAATTAATTAATGGACTGGTATCATCGATAATTCCAGACCCAAATTGAAGTTGTAATAAAAATGTGTCCGTATATCGTGTTACAAATCGTCTAGGGTTTCGTTGTAACTGAATAAAAAATGATGGAGGAAGACTTTGATTAGCTACAATAGTAGGAAATGTATTAGGAATATCTACATATACAACGTCTTGGGCCAAATAATCTACTTGATACCAAGTAAACCCATTAGTATCCTTTACAGAAATTATTTCCAACACATTATTTTCTGGTAAAGTAATAGTAGAAAACTTTAAAGGTGCTCCAAACGAAACAGAGAAAGTTTTAATAGTTCCAGCTACAACATTACCACTTTTTCGCACTAAATAAGTTAATGGTTGATTTGCATTATTGACAGCATATACAGATATATCTCTATCAGCCGGATCAGCAAAATCTACTAATCCATTTGTTATAAACTCAACACCAAAATCTGGAGCCGAAACTACCATATTTGCATCCAATTTTAGAAAATATCTCTCATCCGGAGCAAAATTGATTGTTGCGTCACCAGCAGGGCATAACTGATAAAAATCGCACGTAGTAGTGGCAGCAGTAGTAGGTTTTGGTTTATATCCAAATGCTTGCGCCATAGCTATTATATTTTGCTGTTCTTCCGCATATAATAAAAGATTTTCTTTAAATTGATAATCTAAATAATATCCTAATACGTCGCCAACATACGACGCCATTTCAATGAACATCAATCCGGGGCTACTTTCATTAAAATCATTATAACTATTTGGAAAATACTGTTTTGCGTAATCAATGAGACTTTGACGCCACTGATTAAAAGACTTATTTAAATAATTTAGATTTCTTGTTGTGGGAAGAAAAGTTCTATTTAATGGTTTTAATGTCATTTAGTTCTCAAAATATAAGAATTATTTCGTCTGTTATATTATTCGATAACAAGGTAAAATTAACATTTACAATTACCTTATTATTATCAATATCTTTATTTATAGAAACATCATTAACTTTCAAAAACGGCAACCAGTTTTGCACTGCGGTTTGAATTGTTGCATTTATAGAAGCTAATCCATCATCACTATTAGGCTCAAAAACTAATAATTGTAAATCACACCCAAATAATGGCTGCATTATTCTTTCGCCTCTACGAGTTAACAATAAATTTATTAAATCGCTTTTTACCTGTGTCAATATATCAGTAGTAGTTTGGAAATATCCATTGTTACCTTTTTGCAGAGGTAATGTTAAACCTAGTTGTTTGGCCATTATCTTCTTTTCCAAGCATCTAATATATCCTTATAATTTCTATTAATTGCCTTTTTAACAGTTTCAGGAATACTATTAGGGTCTATCGGTAAAGGAGTTCCACTAGCGTCGTTACCAGTCATATAATTCATAGTAATTTCTTCCTTATTTCCTTCTCCCATCATACTTGCATAATTAGCCCGAAACTTATTTCTATCAAATGTTGGATATTCATCTAATTCAGACGGGTCATTATAAGATGCTTCTAATAATTCTCTTTTTCTACTATTATTAACATTTCCTTCTGTCAATAAATTAGAAAATACATTGGCCATACTTTCTTTAACTAATTTAGGTAACATTTTTTCTAATTCCTTGTGAACGATATGTTCTATTAAAGCTTCTAAATCATCTTTATTCATTTTCATTGTGTTACCTCTTTTTACTTTATTATAAATGTAGATTTACTATTAAAAGATGCCATCGCCCCTCTTTCTAAATCAACTTTTAATTGATTTAAAGCTGATACAACACCGGGGGCTAGTGAAGCAGGCCCTTGTGACGTGATAGCATAGGTTCCAGCATTATTTAAATGTGCGTCTATAAATGCTACTAAAAACTTAGCTAATAATTCTCCACACGGTATAGGTTGAGTAGTATCACTTACACTACCTAAAAACACTTTTGGTGAATTAATAGATGTTTTTTCTGCTACATTAAATTGGATATCTTTTCCAACAGTTACAGTCCAATTTCGCCCTAATTTAGATATATAATCTTGTTGAGCATCTACTGTAAAATCCTTACCACTTGTCCAATTAATGCCATTTAGAGCAAATCCCATAATTCTATCTTTTTTGGAATTAACTACAAAACGGTCACTATTAATAACTATTTGATTACCATCGAGTTTCTTTGGAAAATTAACAATAGAGGCTTGATGAACTGAAGAATTGACCGTAGAATACTTAAGAGGAATTATTTGGTCTGAAACTACCCAAATAGAAGACATATCATTATTTATATCTTCTTGAACTAATCCAAAATCAGCAGTTGGAGTTTGTGTTGGGTCTGCGCCTACTCGTAACAGTATATTAGGAGATTGATTATTTTTTGAAGAAGGAAATAGGCCCTTATTTAGCCAAGATGTACCAAATCTAATCGAATGTCCGCTTCTTCCCTCATATATTATATCCCCTTCATCGGAACGAAGTCTTGATATTTTGGGCAAATCTACAAATTTCTTGCCTAATTTATCTGTAAGATTTGAAGATATAACAACTGGATTGGCTGTAGCAGAGTTATATCGGGTTATTCGATTAGAACTTCCTTCCGGGGTATCTAATTCAGTATTTAATCCAAAAATAGCTTGATGAACTGGTTTATTAGATACATTAATAATAGAATTATAATAAAACCTATTAAGAGATTTATAAATAAAAACTATTTCATTTATCAATGGATAATCAGTTAAATTAGGATTTAGAGGAAATGCCCAATTTAATTGATTATTGTTTCTATATTTATCTGTAAAAAGAAACCTAAACTTTATAGCTCCGACATTATAACCATCGCTAGAATATTCTGCATGAGAGTCATTAGTTATTGTATCGACAACTATAGCCTCTTGAATAATCGAAGAGCCGGGAGAATTAGGTAAATCAATATATGGAGAGAAGGGGTTAAAATTGCCCCTACGACTAGTAACGTGAAACACTAGTTAATTATCCTCTAATAGCGGGGGAGAAATTTGATTTTCTAATTCATCTATTGCACTCATTAATTCTTTTTTAGAGTTTTCTATTATTTGATTTCTTTCTGACTCACTTAAAATACTATCAAAGTTTAAACCAGTAGATGAACCTTTATTAGCATAACTATCCGCTGAAACTATTCTCTGTACAATAGTTGCTATTTTAACTAAATTACTATCTGACGCTACTAGTGCTATTAAATATTCTTTAATAATTGGATAAAATACTGCGGCATCTCCGGGATTTTTATCACCACATAATTTTCTTAAATCTTTAATAATATCTAATATTAAAGTTCTATTATCAGAAGCCTTATTATGTACTTCTTCTAAAATATCAGATAAAGTTTTATCTTTAAAAACTGGAAAATCTGCACTCATATTTAATCTCCTGTATGTTTATAAATATCATACAGATAGATTAATTTATATATTATCTAGGGTGCCGTGGTCATTAAAGTTCTGAAATTGCTTCAAAATGATACTTTTCATTCTAATAATAACTCTTGTTATATTCCCGGCGCGCGGGGTATTATTAGTTGAAATAGCTGTTAAATCTTTAATGTTGTTATAAAGAGCTTTTTTATTAAAGTTTTCAACAGAATTAGCTCGTCTAAATAACTCTATTACAGAATTAGCTATATCTCTATCTCTTTTTTTCTTAAAATGTAATGTGACATTAACATCCCAATATTCTATCAATAATCTAACAAATTCTTGTATGTCATCATTTATCCTTTCATCAGGAGCTTCTAATATTAAAGTTTCCTCATTACTAGCAGAGTCTTCAATAAAATCGGATAAATAAATGGACCGTTTTTCTTCTCTGTAACTATTGTTATTATGTAATATTAAATAATTTTTGGCAATAACGCTAAAATAAGAGAATGATTTTCCATATGCAGCATTATACTTATGAAGATTTGTTACTAAAAAAGAAATGACTTGTTTCTTTGTATCATCAAATGATTGATTTAAGTAAAAAAACTTAAATCTGTTTATAATGTTTTCTGCCAACTTATCAAACGGTTTATATAAATAAGTGTTCCAAATATGATTTCTTAAAATCTCATCATCTGTCTTGTTAAACCATATAATAGCTTCTTCTGTTAAAGATGTCCAATATTGTTTTGGTGGGGATGAAATATTACTGCGGCGAGTTCTTTTTTTTCTATACATTATCCTCCTCTTTTACTTCATTTTTTAAGTACACTTCCAGTGATGTAACTAATCCATATAAATCTTTAAAAATAGACCCAACTTCATCATCTGCTTCAAAACTTCCTCGTAAATCAATTTGTTTCATTTGGTCAATAGTGGTATTCAAATCTGTATACAAAGTTTCATAAAAATCCACAGAAGTTTCATATTTACCTAGCAAATCATCGTATAATTTTTCAAATGCCTCATATTTTCTTAATATATTAAATATACAATATAAAAAAAGTATATTTATTATTAAACTTAAAATCATAATAAATATCATATATAAATTACCTCATAGTCTTGGATGAGCTTCAATTAATCCAGCATTGGTTATACGAACAAATTTCGCATTTTGTCTAAATTGAAATATATTATAAGCTCCAACATAACTAAAAGATGACCTTAATCCATCTTCTATACTAATAACAATATCTCGTACTGATCCCTTTATATCTATTAATCCAGATATTCCTTCTATATTTCTATCATCTTGATTATTTGCTAATTTAGTTTCTCTACTTGCCGACCCTCTAAATACTTTCATTTTTTTATTTTCTGAAATTAATATATCTCCGGGTGCTTCATTTGTTCCGGCAAACATCGACCCACACATAACAGTTGACGCTCCGGCTGCTAATGCCTTAGCGACATCTCCGGGGTACCTAGCTCCCCCATCACTAATAACTGGAATTATTCCGCATCCTTTCAAGACATTATCTATTGCTGTTAATTGAGGAATTCCTACACCAGTATTAATTCTTGTTGAGCAACGGGAACCTGAACCAATCCCGCAACGTATTGCATCAGCGCCCCAATCTACTAATCTCTTAGCTCCATCAGTAGAAACTATATTTCCTAATATTATCTCTATTCGAGCACGCCACGATTGTTTATTAATCCATTCCATAGCCTGCTTGACAAGAATATGATCGCCATTAGCTACGTCAATTAATAAAATATTTGCGCCCGCATCTACTAATTTTTCGGCTCTATCCTTATAATCTCTCGTAACTCCTATAGCAGCACATATTGGAACAATTTCACCGACATCCCACGACAATTTTTCACCAATTACATCTCTTACGAACTTCATATCTTCTACTTGTTGTGCGATAGACATAAATCGATGTAAACAACCTGCTGCTCCTACATCTTGTAAAGCAATAATCATATCTTTCCCACATACAGTATCCATCGGGGCCGCAATTAAGGGAATAGGTATTCTCCATTTATTAGTTAAATATGACTCAATACCTACATTCATTCTACTTGTAACTTCACTATAATTTGGAACTAATTGAACATCATCAAATGTTAATGCTGTATCATCTAAAATATTCATCGTGGCCTCAACATTTCTTCATATAATTTATTTTGTGTTTCTTGTCTGGTAATATCTTTTTTATGAATAATTGCATATTCCAATTTATCAGGGAAAAAAGCATAACTTTTAAATCCTATTATTTTTTCGTGAACTGATCCATTCCATTTAATTCTATCTGGTATATTTCTATATAATCTACCTTGCCAATCTGGCCACGATATCAAAGGAACATAATATTTTACAACATTATTATTTTCTTCTATTATTAAGGAATATTTCTCTAGTATCTCGTATTCAACGCTATCTTTATCTAAATATTTTTCCTCCACTAAGTCCTTAATATATCTAATCGGCCATTTCCATTTCTGAATATGATTTAGAGTTAATCCAGTAACCGTGTTAACACGAGGAAGCCAAAATAATTCATTTTCACTATTATTGTTTAATATAGTAGGTAAATTAAATAAAAGTATTTCGGAAACTAGCTCGTCGGCATCTAATTGCAAAATCCAATCTTTTTTACAATATTCATTTAATATATTTTTATGAATGCCAAAATCTTGTTTAACAGGATGTTGATATATTGAGAAATTATTAGCCACATTAGAAGCATATATAGTCTTTAAATAATCTAATATGTCACTATCTGAATAATCGTCTAATATGACAATTTCATTATCTTTTCCAACATATGGTAATAGTCTTTCTATTAATTGTTTTATATAATCTTTTTCATTATGTGTTGTAATTGCGAAACTTATGCTCATATTTTTTTTAGTATATTTTTTCTGTTAAGATTAAATATACATAATTGATACCTATTTGTCAAGTGATACGAACTCCACCGGGAGGTAAGTTTATATTTTCTGGTTGTTTCTGTTCAATTAAAACTGGTTCTTCAATTAAAATAGGCTGATTTTGAATTACTTTTGGAACAATTTCATTTTTTATTATTATATTATAAGCCAATACTAAGCTCACTGCCAATGGATCAAATACAATGACAATTATTAAAGTGAACCACTTAACCAGTGTATCTAATTGAACATTCAGCATCTTAGCAATATATGCAAATGTTCCCATATTCTTATTATTCACTATATTTGCTTGGGCCGAAATTATAAGATTTGATAAACTATCATCTTGATTATTTAGTCTATTTAATTGAGTTTGTATGTTATCTAATTGTTTACTTTCTTGACTTGCCAATCTTTGTTGGGTAATAAATCCTGTTTTACCAACTAACTGATTGGACCTAATTTCTTGTTGATTTCTAATATTTTCTACTTGTGATTGTCTATTTGTTAATTGAGATATTTGATTTTTAACATTTTGTTGTTGTGATTGTAACGAAGATACTATTAATTGTTGTTGATTTATTTCCTTTGAGGCTCCTGAATATGCGGCCTCTAAATAACTATATACCCCGAAACTTGTTATACACATTAATATTACACTTGCTGCAAGGAAATAATATTTGATAAAGCCTGTTAAAGTTGTCCAATATCTATAAATAAAACTGACAGCTACTAATTTTGCTAATTCCAATGCTGCTGCCATTATTTTTGTTACTATTGGCGCACTCACATACAAAGAACTTATACCCACAACAGAAAAAATAGCAGTCATAAAAGCCAACGATAATGCACTAAAAAGAACTACATATTTGAACATTATTATCTCCAATAAAAAAGGGGTCAATTAAGGCCCCTTTTTATTTATCCTAATTAATTGTTAAACATACATAATCACGCAACCTTGTGGATCACCCCCTAGTAACTTTGGTCAAGTGTTTGTGTATGTATTGAAGAAAAATACTTATACAACATAATTTTCCCCTTTAATTTTTAAAACATAACCTTTTCTATTTTATAAATATCAATTAAGTCCACAAACAATTACGAATATCAATTAATTCTTTCAATTTTTGTTGTTCTTCTTCGTAATATTGATCTTCTAATTTCTCAACTTTATTATAATATTCATGAGCCTCATCGGAAAAATTATTCATACGATAAAATCCATCTTGTTGTTTTTCTTCGAACATTTTATCTGTAGGATTACCATTATTATCAAGATGTTTATATACAGGCTCCGGAAAAGCGTCACATGGGTCTATTCTATTAGGATATATGTCTTTATACCATTTATATAATTCCAAAATTTTCCTAGCAGATTTAGCTTGTGACGGATTTCTCTCATTTTCTGGTAAATCTGGTCTGTCAAGACTTATTTCCCATTCTAAATGTGCTTGCCCCAATAATCTATTCCATCGTTCTTTTTCAATCCAACGAAACCATTTAGGAGATTGATAATAAGCTACAATAAAACGATGAACAACCTCATCTTTTTCCAATTTTTCTGTTACATATTTCGATCCATATTTACTCAAATGAGAACACTCGCCTTCAACATAATCTACTAATAATTGAAACATACCGTGAAACATTCGATAATCAGTATCCCACCAATCACCGCGCGGCATAGCCTTAATATCAATAAGATAATATTTTTTAAATAATCTATTACGAATATTATAATAGATATGACGGAGTTTATAACCAATATAAAGTTTTTTCATTTGTCAATTTTTAAGTTATTTATATTATTTCCTTTTTGTTCATTACACTTTTTACAGGCAAAAACACAATTACTTGAACTATTTTTACCATTTTTAGATAAAGGTATTATATGATCCACGGTTGCCTGAACTTTAAATCTTAATTTTACATTACAATAAAAACATTCTATTTGTTCATCATTCATCCAATAAGCTTTATTTAACTCCGATCTAATATACGGCATTCTTTTTTTATATTTTGGGTGGTATGGCATCTTCTTTATCTATTAATCGTAATGGTTCACCACGATTTTTAATGGGAGTAGCAGTAGTCCATACAAATATAAATGCTGCTACTCCCATTAAAAATATCGTGCCTAATGCAATAATTACGCCCAAATCTGAACCCGTCATTTATTTAAGATACTTCTCTCTTATGATGTTTACTATTCGATTTTTGCCAAATCTCAAAAAATTTCGGAACATACGGAAGTCGCCTCAGCCTTAATCCAGATTGTGCCACTGTTTTATTTGCCTTTTTATTGTTACATCTATTGCAACTTGTTACCAAGTTAGTCCATTCAGTCTTACCATTTCTATCTCTTGGCACAACATGATCTTGGTTAAAAAACTCTGTAGAGTGATTTAATTCGGTCCAATGACGACCACAATATTGGCAAGTCCAATTATCTCTTGCGTATAAATTACTCTTGGTCAATTTCGCTGGCTTATTAGCAATAGATGGAACCATTTCTTTCAATACAATTAAAGTAGGAACCGCGTATTGTGATGTTCCAGCATTGATTACATATTCTGGATGCTGCTCCAATACCGTTGCCTTTTCTTTCACATAACACAAAATAAATGCCCGTCTTCCAGATACAATAGATAACGGGGTATATGAAGCATTATAAACTCTACATCTAACATTTTCTAACATAATTCAACTCTCTATTTACAATATTTTTCAATTATTTTCTTACAAACTATGACCTTTTCGTATTCTTCTTCGCTAATAAAATGATTAATTAAAGTTTCTAAAAATTGTGAATAATCCTCTTTTTTCACTATAACTATTTGATTATTACTATTTGATAATCTAAACAACATTACTAATTTGGCATTATATTTAATATTTTGACGAAATCTATTATATATAAAATTGTAAACTTTATTTTTTTCTGTGTTAAGTAGATATTCTATATTATTTAATGTAGTCTTAGGTAGAATCGGGAGATTGGCTATCTGTTCCGCTATCGTCAATTGTATCATTCTCGCCCTCTGTTAATACTTCTTTACCATATTCATATCGCCTGCCACTTTCTGATATATATTCTTTCTTTTTCCACCAACCACGAGGATATTCTTTTTGTTCCTCATCTCTATCAGATTTAATAATCGGCTTATACTGTGGCGGTGCTACTGTTTTTGCAACACATACCCAACAACTAACTGCTCTTGTGTCAAAACTTAAATTAGTTACTAATGCTCCACAATCTTTACATTCCAATGTTTTTCGTACTTTATTTACCAAATCAAACTTGGTTGTTCCGTGTGGGGCCTTATTAGTATTTCTCATATATACCTATAAATATCTCTATTTTTTAAGTTTTTCACTAATAGAAAGATTATAAAACTCGTCGGCCAATGCCTTCAATTGAGTGATATATTTCTTTTTTGCTTCCAATTCATTAATTTTTCTTTGATGATCTAATATTTCCGCGTCAATATCATCTAATTCTGAACCAGCGTGTTCATATACTATCCGTAGAACATTTACTGATAATGGTTTAGAATTAGGACTAGGATTAGTAGTTTTCATAGTTTTTATAGGGTCTTCGTGTTCAGTCGTATCTTTGACAGTCTTAGAAAACCATTGGTCAATTCGTAATACATTTGTCATAAATTAAATGGACCTGCCGAATATCGAAATTCGGGTCTTGTCATAGTTAATCATTAAAATATCCTACACACATAGTCGATTTTTATTTGAGTATTATTTATCAATAATCGACACTTTAAAATAATACTATGTCTATTACTTCTCATATACTAACACACGGACATTATGTTGTCAATACCTTAATTCACTAATGAAGCTAATTTAATAAGGTGAATACTCATTAAATTAGGCTCAAACTACGAATTACGCAGCGAGCGCAACAGGATAAGTGTTGTCAGTTAATAATTAGTGATATTTTATTTACAAGTTAAAATCACTATTAACTTGGTGTGCAATTCTAATTTTCTTACAACAATCGAAACCAATTCAGGCCCTTATTCATTCCAACTTACTCCTACTGATTCATTAATTAATGTCAAAATATCATCTACCAAAGTGTCCATATATCTTACACTTTGTGCTGCCTCATGTGACTCAGGTAAAGATTCTGTTTCATACCAATCATCAATTCTTATTTGTTCAATCAACGACTCTAAATTAGCTTTAAGTTGTTTTGCTTTCTTTTCAATTAAGATTCTAGTAGTCATTCTTCCTCACTAAAAACAGAATTATTATATTTCAAATGTTCTTCACGCGACCTAAAAGACATTAATATATTCCATAAATTGCTATTTTCTGTAATAACTTGAACGTAATCACATTTTGGACATTTAATTATTAAATTACTATTTGTTTCTTCTCCTAAAACTAAATCTTCTCTACAACTATCGATACCACAAGTTAATGGATGGACATATCCACAATTTTGCCATCTTAAAAATTGTTCTCTGATGTTCATAAAGAATTAATCCAATTGCAAATATTTTCCTGCGCTGGTGAAATAGGACTATGAGTTCCATTTATCCATTTTAATAAACTTGCTGGACTAATAGCACAATAATCAGTAATCACTTTGGGAGCGATATTTTTTATAATAATAGCTTTAAGGATTACTTGTGAAAACTCTTTATTATTCATTTCATCTCCACGAAATTATTATCTAATAATTCTTGTATGGCTTCTTCTACTTGCCGACGAGTCCTTTGAAACTTTTTAAGTCTTGGATTTTTATTCTCATTTGCCCAAACTAATTCTACTACATCATCAACTTTAACAAACTTATTTTGAGAAATACAGTTTATTATATCTCCATATTTTCCCATAACTTCTAATACTTTACTTTGATCTAATTCAATCTTAATATTTCCTTTTGTATCTCTCATATTTAACTTTAACATCTTAGTATCTTTCTTCATACTATCCTCCCTCTAAAAGCGGAAGGGGAGGAAGTCGAATCCTCATTACATATTTCTATGTTTGCTTCATTTCGAGCGAAGTTTCCACGCCATTGGAAGCCCTTCCTTTATTTAACCAATTATCTAATTTATAATATAAATCACAAGCTATGCTCATTGGAAAACTTGGCCAATCCCAATCTAACCACATATAGGACCACGATTGTTCTAACCCAAATAAAAATCCTACTATTGGAATAAATATAATCTTTTTCCAAAGAGAAATATTTTTAGATTTCCATAAGCAATTTATAGCTATATAAAAACATTCCCAAAATGATTTAACGCTCCATTTTACTGTTTTATACCACGGATGATTTGGCCATTCATTTTCTTTTAATCTTGTTCTACATCTAACACATTTATTACTCCACGACGCCAAAGATTTCCACATATAATTACCAGTAGATTTTCTGTAACTATATGGCACATCTTTTTTGTTCATCCCATAATATTCTGTTTTTACAGATTTACTATGTTTCCACTTATGACCAAAAAAATAACAAATTAATTCTCTACCTATCCAATGATGTTGTTTTAATGGATATTTCATTATTTCACGCCTTCAAAAATATGCATTATTATTTTTTCACTTGTTTTATCTAAAAATCTGGGATTATTACTTCGCCATTTACTACCATCTGATTTCTTCCCAATCCATTCAATAATAGTTCCTGATTTATCATCTTCGGCAACTTCACATATTATACCTAATGAACCGTGTGAACATACAGCAATGTGGCCAATACCAGTTTTCATATAAACAAAATCCTCCAAGATATATTTAAATGGCACTTATGAGAGTTCCAAGTTCTCTAAAAAGAGAGAAAGTAGCACTTATGAAGGCGCGACGTTCCTTCTTTCTGCATTAAGTGCCAACCACAGTCAATAATCTACATAAAAAGGTCCACCGGGGCAATTTTATTGATTACTGATTAACATCCATTCTGGACACCAAACAATTCCACTTTTAGTATTTTTACTTGATAATTTATAAAAAGGCATATCATACATTCCGTGATTAGGAACTTGGTCTAAGATAACACTTTTCTTTGAATTATCAAAAATGTCAACTACTTTTTCATTTATTGAATATTTATATTTCATCTATTATACCATATAATATGTGTTGCATCTTTTGGTATTTTTTCTAATTCAGATGGTTTAATAACAATTGTTTCATCTGTTAATCCATCTTTCATAGGATATCCAAATCCATCGTAATCTATAAAATATCCACCTTCACAAGATTTAATAAACTTATCAATCTTTATAATCGTTGCAAGCTTATCAGGAGCAGTTGTATAATTACTTATTATTTCATCTTTTGGAATTAATCTATATGGCCGTTCTTCCTTTTCTTTATTATCATCAGTCATATACAAATCAGATATATTAATTTTATCACTTTCTGCCATCTGTTCATCAAAACTTTTACTTGTTTCTTCATATTTCTGACAAAAATGCGGAGTATCATTCAGGGTGACGAACCAATATGCTGATTGATGACTATTTAAAAACTCATGTCGCTCTTCGCAAGTCATAATCTTCCAACCTGTACCAGAACAACGACACCCACCCCTATAACCTTGCTCTTTACGCTTAATTATAGCAGCTTCAGCTTCTTCATATGTTGAAACTGTTCCATAATCTTCACCGCCAATTATACGACAATGAATATCAACTATATGATATTTTGTCATATAATTATAGCCTCATCAATATTTAAAATGCGAACATTTCCATCTATTACTTTAGAGTGCATATGTCCACAGTAAAGAGGCGGATTACCAAACTTGTTCCACATTGCTTCAATTTTATCCGCATTTGGATCACGCCAAGTTACTGGCAAATCGAACATTCTTAACATATGTGCATCAAAATGTTTCTGAATAATAGATTGTGGTGGACAATGTGTTATCATTATATCCACTTTATCTGTTATATTCATAATATTTTGAAACTGTTCTTCTGTAATATCTTCTTTTGGCGACCAATCCATATTATAAGCCAATCGAAATTTCTTGTCAACAGATGATGCACCGCCACAAAAGAAGATATTACACCCATCTATATTTTTAATACTTCCACGCGGCATATAAATCAAATTAGGATTAACAGAATTATTTGTTTCAATTTCTTCAAAATCTTCGTGATTTCCATCAATCCAATACCAAGGACGTTTTAATTCAAGTTTTTCAAATAAGGGAATATACTGTCTATACCAGCCTAAATCACCAACTTGTATACCAGCAACACAATCACTTGGCAAGTTTTTATCAACTCTTGCCAAGGTATCTACTGCTGCGTGCAAATCACCTAAAATACAAATAGACATTTATTCACCATTATATTTTTGAAACGCTTTATAAATCATATTATAAACATTTTTATTTCTAATATTATACTTAAACGGTAAATTAAAACATTCACATAGTGTACCAGCCATAGACCTACTTCTACTTAGACCAGCAAAACAATGAATAATAATTTTATCAGCCGTTTTAACATATTTTCCAAAGAATTCTACGGCTCGTCTTGCATCTGCTTCATCCAAACCATCAGAATTATTATGGTTTATAGATAAAATATCATCAAAACTTAATCGTAAAATATCTTTAAACTTCGGATTTAATTCTACTGTCGGAACTCCGCTCCATTCTGTTGTAACAATAGATATACACACTTCATTATCTGTTTCTGGAACATATTTCATAGCACTTGCTTGTCCCATTACTATCACATCACATCCTTTATATCCATCATCTAATACTGTTTGATGTAATTTATCATCAAATCTTACCATTAATTCGTCTAATGACATAATTACTTTATTCTGTAAATCCTATATTGCTTGTATTAATAATACCTCTACCACGTTTCGTCCTTAATTTTGCCAAACTTTCATCTCGTATAGCCTGCAATTCTTCATCCGTCATATTTTCATATTCTATGTGTTCCATTCTGTCCCAACAATAAAAACAAACATAATGTTCATTTTTAATATATTTATGTTCATTTTTATGACAAATCTCACACATATTATCAGCGGGAGCAGCATTTAATGTTCTAGTAGGTAAAACTAACATTTTATCTCCTATAATTCAATATAATATTGTGCTTGGGCGTTAAAACGATGTATTTTATTTAATATATCACGCCAAGTATAGCTATAAATCGCTTTTAAAGTATAATATACCATTTTATCATCTTTGTAAAAATCAAATATCTTCATAAACACCTTGTCAATATTCAATCGCTTGAACACTATCGTACAATAGATATTTAAAATATAAATTAAGATCAAAAAATCTACTACGCCACAATATTATAGAAACCATAATAGAAGGTTTCGCAATTAATTTTTGTAAATCATGA
>Ga0134126_10005295_pt1 | contig 16127 bp, 11 predicted proteins | sample KB31752_FD_96881 | JGI IMG/M metagenome (GOLD analysis project Ga0134126, IMG submission 96881) | Terrestrial soil microbial communities with excess Nitrogen fertilizer from Kellogg Biological Station, Michigan, USA - KB3-175-2 | ecosystem: Environmental > Terrestrial > Soil > Unclassified ...
CGGTCGGACGAGCTCCGTCATAGGCGCTTTCTTCGAGGTCTATAACTCCCTCGGCTACGGCTATCTAGAACGCGTCTACTCGGCGGCACTCGAGCTCGAACTCAAAACTCTCGGACACCGCGTTGGGCGCGAGGTCTCAGTCGCCATTTCGTACAAGGGCCGTGTACTCGCCAGACAGCGGCTCGACATGATTGTCGACAACGTCATCGTCGTGGAGATCAAAGCTGGCCCGGCTCTCCCTCCCGGCTCACTTCGGCAACTCTACAGCTACCTCAGAGGGACCAACCTTGCAATCGGACTTCTACTTCATTTCGGGCCGCAACCCATAGTGAAACGCGCTGAACGGCGCGGCGCGAAGCTGGGTCCCGTGAATGCGGTCGACGATGAGAAAAAAAGATAACTACATGGATGCAACAGATTGGGATGATCGCTTCGGTGCGCGCTCAAATCTCATCGCCAACTCACCAGAATCGGCTCACGCGCGTTTGCGATAACCCCGCCATCGCGCAGAGCGATCATCCCCATCCATGGTATCCTTGTCGTTATCCTTTAGACGTAAGGCGCGCGAGGCGAGTCAGCAGGTGGTCGCCCACGGGATCAGGTCCAACCGCTCGTAGGGAATCGGCTCGCCCGTCTTCCGGCATACGCCGTACGTCTCCGGGCGATGATAGAGCCGCTCGAGCGCGTCGTCGATCTCCTCCAGCTCGTGCGTCTGCCGCGCTGCGTTAGACGCGTCCAGCTCCTGGTCTTCCGTGTCCGTGCCCAAATCCGCCAGGTGCACCGGCGCCGCCGACAACTCGCCCGATTCGTCGCGCATCGAGCGTGACGTCTGCGCATGATACCGCGCCAGGTCGCGCACGATGCGCTCGCGCTCCTCGACCAGCCGTTTGCGGAAATGCTCTAATTGCGCCTTCGTGAACGCCATGGTTCGCCTCTCGTGAACCGTCGACCACACTACCGCATCGTTCGCGCCAGTCACTCCACGGCCACCGTGTAGTCGACACCCTCCCACCGCCGGTCACCCGACCAGAACAATGTGAACACGACGGTGTCGCCGGAGCCGAGTCGCTCCGTCGGCAGGTCGGCCACGAACACGCCGAGTCCCGTCGCAGTCGTGGGCGTGTCGGTGGTGGTGTGCCAGCTGTCGGCGCTCCAGTGCACCGTTGCGGGTGCGAGCACCTCGATGCGCAGCTTCTTGCCCGGCGCCATGCTCCGGCGTTTGAGGTTGAAGCGCCACGCCGCGAACGGTCCCGCCGTCCGCTGCAACACGTAGCGCTGCGCCGTAGGCGACGGCGTGTCGAACACGCGGCCGTCGGCAATCGAGCGACAGAGCTTGATGTGCTCTGCGTGCGCCCACACCAACGGCATGGCCGAGCCCGCGGGATGGCCGTTGAACAACTCGAGATCGGGAATGTCCGGCGCGTCCCACGTTTGCTCGGGAATCATCCCGGTGCTGCTCGTGGACTTTTCCATGATGCGCAACAGATCGAGCGCGCGCTCCGGCCGGCCCGCGGCGAGCTCGTAGTGCGCACGCTCGCCCGTGAGCAGCGGCCAGCAACGACCGACGCCGCTGCCGTCATAGGGCGAGCCATCATCGTGCTCGCCATAGCGATCGCCGTTGTAGCGCCGCCATCCCGGACCGTAGGGCAAATTGCGCTTCAGGACCGCGTCGATCGCGCGCACGGTGTTCACGATGCGCGGATCGTCCGCGGCGCGGAGCCCGAACCGGACTAACGCCAGTGCGTCGGGGCTCACCACCATGCTCGACTCGGCGTCGATGTCGGGCAGGGTCATCTTGATCGGGACGAACCCGCCTTTGGGCGACGCCGCCGTCTCGGCGGCGATCGGCGCGATGCGCACGTAGTAGCCTTCGATGCCTAACTTGCGGGCGAGATCCGTGTCGGCGGCGTATGTCCAGCGCTCGATGTCCTCGTTCCAGCCGTCCGCCAACTCGCGCAGGTACCGCGCCACGTCCAGCTCGCTGTGCTGCTCGGCCAGTTGGGCCGCCACGAGCAGGGCCGCGATCTCGACGGACAGCGTGAACGTCGACAGGCCCGCGTTCTCCTCCCACCGGTCTTGCGGCGTGCCCGGGCCGCAGCGGGCGATGAACGCCGCCGCACGCCTAACGACGGGCCACACGCGCTCGAGATCGTTGAGCGACATCTCGTCCTCGCGCTGCAGCAGATCGACGAGCAGAATCGGAAACGCCGCCTCGTCCAGTTGGACGCCGTTCCAGTACGGCACCCCGTCCAGCCACATGTTCTGCGCCCAGTGGCCGTCGGCCTCCTGCGTGGCCGCGAGGTAGTTGAGCACGCGGTGCGCATCGGACGGCGCGCCGGCGGCGAGCAAACCGCCGGCCGCCTCGACGAGATCGCGCGGCCAGACGAGATGGTAGCCGCCCAGGTCGTTGTCGCCCTTGGCGAAGCCCCACGGAATCGACAGGCTCGCGATGATCGCCGACGCGAATCGCTTGGACTCGTGCACGCGAAGCGCCGCGGCGCTCACACCGCGCACCTTGGCATCGCCCGGCATGCCCGGCTTGTTGATGACCAACGCGTGCTGCCACTGCTGCCAGCCGTGCACGTACGCCGACTGCGCCCGATCGAATCCGTGGTAGAGGGCCGAGCGCGCGGCGAACGCGGCCTTGGAAAAATCGCGGCCGAAGCCTAACGCAATCAGGAACTCGCCGCCGCAGTGCGCGATGTCGATCTCGCCCGTGAGTGCCACGTTGCCGCCGTCCGCCACCTCGTACTGCCAGGTGAGCAGCTTGTGGGCGTCGAGGTCCTGCCACCCGTCCGACACACCGGCGAACCCGACGCTGCGCGCGAGCCAGGGCGCGTTGCACGCCAGCGCAAGCGCGTAGTCGGCGCGGCGCGCGAAGAGCATCTGCAAGCCCTTGTACTCATCGATCCACGCGGTGTTTTCGGCGCCGCGACAACCCAGATGCGGCGAGAGCAACACGTACAGATGATAGTCGGTGAGCTCGCCGCGCAGCGGGATGAACGTCGTCTGCTGGAGCACCGCGTCGTGCCGCACGGACGACAGCACGTGCTTGTCGATCCGGTAGCGGCCGTGCTCGCACGTGTTGCGCAGGCGGAACCCCGGCACGCCCGGCGCGATGTGTGCGATCTCATGATTCGTGTGGCGTTTTTCTTCGGAGAAGAACTCTTCGCCGTCGGTCACGATCATGCCCATGTCACGCGTGCACGGCATGTCGACGTCGGGAAAATAGATCTCGTTGAAGACGCCGTGGCTGAGCGTAAACCAGACGTGGCTTGCGCTCGAGAGCGACGAGCCGACGCCCGATTTCGCGCTCGAGGTCCATCGCGGCTCGATGCCCGGCGCGCCGGGCGCCATGCGCCGATTGTCGGTCATGTTTGGTGCGGTAGGGATGGGAAGTGGCGAGGTGACGAGGTTGATGACGCCTTGGTCCAGCAGAGGTCCTGGCCGGCGGCGCCCATCTCGCAATGTACGCGCGATCTCCGGGGCGGGGCACCTCCGCCCGCGCTCGAGCGGTGACTCAATTTCAAAGACGCCGAGCTTGACCTAACGCTCCGTTGGCCAAAGATTCGTGACGATCTGAAACCCTTCATCTGGAGGAGCGGAGCCCATGTACCGCCTCGCGCGCGTCGCCGGAATCTGCTGCGTGGTCGTGTTGTCGACGGCTGGTCTGCAAGCCTGCACGCACCAGGCACCACACGAGCACGTCCAGCGCGCTTCTGCGTTCGTCACGGTGCACAACGAGCTGCCGTCCGGATTCCAGCTTTTCTTCGAGCAGAGCAATCGGCGCATCGACGCCGGCAACATCGATCCCTTGGCGACGATCAGGATCCAGCTCCCCCCAGACCTGTCGTATCCCGGCTCGAGAGTCGTGTTGATCGCGCATCCGCTCCTGAGCGGCCGGGATCTTGGCATCCCGTTCACGGCCAACCCGGGCGCCGAAATCCGCCTCCAGATCGGCCGTTAGGCTTGGGGAGCGCGCGCCGCGTCCGCGGCCGGCGAGTCAGGCGTCGTAACATTGCCCTGACACTTTCCATGACAATCCGAGGTCCGCGAACGGCTCAGGGCGCTTCTTGCCTCTGAACTAATCGCCCGGATTGTTAAGGCAACGTCAACAATGTGTGAATCCTCGTACCCGCGCGCTACCGGCCGCGGGGCACCGCCCCATCATATCCCTTCGGACTGGCGCGCGCGTCACCGCGCCTAACACGACGCCGGCGGTGCCCATGTAGGCGTTCGTCAAACCGCCAACGGCGTTCACCAACCATAGGGGCGACGCGTACAGGAGGAGAGCATGGACGTTCGACTTCGTCATGCATCGAGATTGGCGGTCGCGCTCGCGCTTGCGTTCGTGCCCGCAACGCTCGCGGCCCAGGATGTCGTGCAAGGCCACGTGCGCGGAGAAGGAGGAACCCCGCTGCCCAACGCCAGCGTCGTCATCCAGGGCACGCGGATCGGTACGCTCACCAAAGACGACGGACAATATCGCCTCGCGCTGCCGGAGGGCATCGCCAAGGGGCAGACCGTCACGATCACGGCCCGCCTCATCGGCTATCGGGAACACGCCCAAACCGTTAATCTCGCGCCGGGCACGACGACGCTCGACTTCGCCCTCGAAGCCGCACCGGTCCAGCTGCAGGGCATGGTCATCGTCGCCGAGGGACAGGAAAAACAAAAGAGCCAGTTGGGCACGTCGACGCAGTCGGTGAGCGCCGAACAATTGAACACGGCTCACACCGACAACTTCCTCAATCAGTTGGGCGCCAAGGTCTCGGGTGTCCAGATCACGTCGCCGGGTACGCAAGGTGGATCGGTCGACATCCGCATTCGCGGGTCGAACTCGATCACCGGCGACAACAATCCGCTGTTCGTCATCGACGGCATTCCCATTCGCAACCGGAATCGCGGCAGCATGTTCAACGGCGGTGGCGCGGATGCCAACGGCGGCTGGGACTACGGCAGCACCATCAGCGACCTCAACCAGGATGACATCGCCTCGATCACCGTCCTGAAAGGACCGAACGCCGCCGCGCTGTACGGGGCGGAAGCGGCGAACGGCGCCGTCATCATCACCACCAAGCACGGGGCCAACAGCGACGGCAAGATCGAGACGCGCCTAACGACGAGCTACTCGTTCGACAAAGTCGGGATCCTCCCCGATTTCCAGAACCAATACGGACAGGGCTCGGCCGGCCAATTCAGCTACTACGATGGACAGGGAGACGGCATCGCAGACGGCGACGACCAGAGCTACGGCCCGCGTTTCAAGGGCCAGCTCATCGATCAGTTCACCGGCCTCCAGCAGCCGTGGGTCGCCCACCCGAACAACGTCCAATCGTTCTTCAACACCGGCGGCACCTCCGACATCAACCTCTCGGTGAGCGGCGGGAGCAACAACGCCAATGCGCGCATGGCGGTCGGCGTCCAGAACGTCGACGGCATTGTGCCGAACAACTTCCTGCACAAGTGGACGAGCTCGCTCGCCGGCAACCTCAAGATCGGCGACAAGCTCACCACCAATGCGAGCCTCGAGTTCCTGCGCAACAACGGTCTCAACCGCGCGGGCGTCGGCTACAACGCCGGCATTCTGGAAGGCCTCGATGTGTGGTTCGGGCGCCAGGTGGACATGGCCGCACTCAAAGCGAACTACAACAAGTTCGACCAGTTCGGCAATCGCTACAACTGGAACACCAACTACCACAGCAACCCGTACTTCCTCCAGTACGACAATCCGCAGTCCGATACGCGCAATCAGTACATCGGCTCGGTGAGCGCGACGTACCAGTTCACCGACTGGTTGTCGGCAACGGCGCGTGCCGGCGGCAACATCTTCAGCACCACCAATTCGCAGGACATTGCCTCACAGAACGTGAGCTGGGCCGGCGCCGGATTCGCCGACCTCGCCTTCCCCGGCGCGTTCACGTTCTACAACGACAACCAGACGGACTACACGACCACCGGTTTGCTCAACGCGACCAAGCAAGTCACCAGCAGACTGCAGCTCACGGGTCTCCTTGCCGCCGCGCAGAACAAGCAGTCCTTCGCCGACAACCAGCAGCAGACGTTAGGCATCTCGGTTCCCGGGATCTACAACGTCAGCAACGCGGCGATCGCGCCCACGCTCGACCAGTACGCGGAGAAGGATCAGACCAACAGCGTATTCGGGTCGGCATCGTTCACGTGGGATCAGTGGTGGACCGTCGAAGGCACCGCCCGCAACGACTGGTCATCGACGCTGCCGGCGAACCACAACTCGTACTTCTATCCGTCGGTCAACACGTCGATCATCTTGACTAACGCGATTCCATCGCTCAAGTCCAACGTGGTGTCCTACATCAAGCTGCGCGGCGCGATCGCCAAGGTCGGCAGCAGCGCGCGGCCGTACTCGCTGGCCACGACGTACAACGGACAGTCGGTCAAGTTCGCCGGGCAACAGCTCTATTCGCTCGAAGACGCGCTGGCCAATCCAAACCTCAAGCCCGAAATCACCCGGTCTAACGAAGTCGGCGCCGAGATCAGCCTCTTCGGCGATCGCGCCAGCATCGACGCGTCGTATTACGACAAGGCGACGAACAACCAGATCATCAACATCCCGGTGTCGCCGACCACCGGCTATCAGGAGAAGTGGATCAACGCCGGCAAGATCACCAACAAGGGATTCGAAGCGCTGCTCAACGTGACGCCGGTTCGCACGCACGGTGGCAACCTCGAATGGAATACCACGTTCAGCTTCGCGATGAACCGGAGCCGCGTCGATGCGCTCGCACCGGACATCCAGACGATCGTCCTCGGCAGCTCGTGGGCCCTCAACGTCGAAGCACGCAAGGGCCAGCCGTACGGCGCACTCTACGGCTACACCGAGCTGCGTGACCCCGCCACTGGGCAGCTCTTGCTCTCCGGCGGACTGCCGCAGATCGGACCGCAGAAAGTCCTCGGTAGTGTGCAGCCCGACTGGACCGGTGGATGGAACAACGAAGTCCGCTTCAAAAACCTGTCGCTGTCCGCCTTGCTCGACATTCACGAGGGCGGCTCGATCTTCAGCGTCACGAACTTCTTCGGCGTGGAAACGGGCGTGCTGGCGTCGACGCTGCACGGCCGCGAAGTGGACTGGAACAATCCGGGCCTGGTCATCAAGGGGATCGATCAGGCGACGGGCCAGCCTAACACAACGGTGGTGACGACCGAGGAATACGAGCAGAGCCTCTTCGAGATTCACCAGCCGTTCGTCTACAAAGACAGCTACATCAAGCTCCGTGAAGTGCGCATCGGACTCGACATCCCACATTCGTTGACGGACGCCTTGCACGTGTCCGCGTTGAACGTCGCGCTCTACGGCCGCAACCTGTGGACGAATACCAAGGTTCCTAACATTGATCCGGAGTTTGCCATGCAGGCCGGCAATTTCCAGGGTGTCGAATTCGCCGCGCTGCCGAATCCGAAGTCGTTCGGCCTCGCGCTTCAGGTCACGCCGTAACTCCCACGAATCGGAGAGACACGCACCATGAATAAGCGCATCTTCTCGATCGTGGGTGGCGTCATGCTGACGGTCGGTACGCTGGCATGCGACAACAGTGGCCTCCCCACGATCAACAACGATCCGAACAACCCGGTCGACGCGCCCGCCGGCCCCGTGTTCACGAACGCCGTCACGACCGGCATCCACTGGGTGGGCAACGGACGCGATCTCCGCTCGACAGAGTGGATCACCCAGCACCTCGCGGAGGCGCAGTATCCACAGGAGGATCAGTACTCGCGCTTGCAAGGACCGGATACGTACACCTATTTCGACGCCGCGTACTATCAAGAGCTCCAGGACTTACGGAAGGTGATCCAGAAAGGGCAAGCCGAGCAGAACGCGTCGATCTGGGGACCCGCCACCGTCATGCAGATCTGGGTCTACGAGTACATGACCGATCTATGGGGAGACATCCCATATTCGCAGGCGCTCGGTCTCGACTCGACTGGCGGGACGCTCACGCCCACGTACGACAAGCAGTCGGACATTTACGCGTCGTTCTTCAGCCGTCTAACAGAGGCGGTTGGCGCCATGGAGGCGACGGATTCGGCGAGCTTGGGCAACGCCGATCCGTTGTACAGCGGAAACCTCAAGCAGTGGGTCAAGTTCGCGAATTCCCTCCGCGCCCGCCTGGCCATGCGCATCGTCAACGTCGATCCGACCGACGCCAACACGCAGCTCACGGCAGCGCTGTCGGATCCGGGTGGCGTGTTCACCAGCAACGACGACAACGCGAAGGTCGTCTGGCCCGGTGACGGCCAGTTCGACAACCCGTGGGCCGACAACTTCAAGTCCCGCGACGACCACCGGATGTCGCAGACCCTCATGAACATCCTGTTGGCCAACAACGATCCGCGCGTTCCCATCTATGCCCAACCGGTGACGGACTCGTCGCTGTTCCCGAACGGGTACGGCGGCATGCCTAACGGTCTGTCGCAGGCGGCCGCCGGCGCGTATCTGAACACGGCGTCGCGTCCCGGGGTCATCTTCTATCCCGGCGCCACATCCTACGGCACGTTCGGCGATGGGTCGGGGCTCAAGTACCCGAGCTTCCTCATGACGTACGCGGAGTTGATGTTCATCGAAGCCGAAGCAGCCGAGCGCAGCATGGGTGGTTTGGGCCCCGGTCAGGCGGCCACGGATTACTACGCGGCCATCCAGGCGTCGATGCAGCAATGGGGCGTCACCGACGAGGCCGCAATCACGACGTTCCTCGGGAAACCGGGTGTCGCATACACGCCGGGCACCACGGGCCTCGATGAAATCGCCGTGCAGAAGTGGATCGCGCTCTATGGCGACGGCACGCAGGCATGGGCCGAGTGGCGGCGCACCTGCCAACCGGTCACGGTACACGCCGGTCCGGCGGCAATCGTGAATTTCGTCCCGCGCCGCTTCGAGTACTCGCAAACCGAGTACACGACCAACGCCGCCAATGTGCAGGCTGCATTGACGGACATGGGCGGCCCGGATGATTTCGCCACGCGGATGTGGTGGGACTCGAACCCAACGGCGGCGCCGACGCACACGTCGGGATGCAACGAGCCGACGGGTCCCTGAGTCGCAGTGATTCTTGGTGATGGAGAGAAGCCCCCCGTGACTAACGGGGGGCTTCTTCGTTCAATCCGACGTGCGGAGGAACACCAGGATCACGCCGTATGGATCGCTCATGTAGCCGGCTCGCGGCTCGCCCGATGGATAGATCTCCACGCGGTCGAGATCAAGCACGTTCACCATGTCGAGCACGCACGTGTTGGTGGCGCGCTGTCCGTCTATGTAAATGGCGGGATTGGACGGCGTGACGATCGTCGAGCGTCCCCGCAGATACACGTCGGGGCACGGCTGATCATCCACGATTTGAATGGATGGGATGCGCGCGCGCATGAGAGTGAGCAGCGATCGGCTCTGCTGATGCAGGAGGTTGCCGCTCAACACGATCGCATCACCGGTGCCGCTCACGTCTGGCGTGACGGATCGGGACGGAGCCTGCCTCGGCGAGTGGGGAGCGCACGCGATCAAAAGCGCCGCGACACCGAGACCCGCCATGCTGCTGCACACCGAGCCTCGCATATGTCCCGTCCTCCCGAGCGTCATCGCCGAACGACGTGAGCACCAGTGCCCTTTCAAGTCTGCAGCCGATATCCTGTCTTGCGCACCGTCAAGATGTGTCGTGGAACGGCCGGATCCCGCTCGAGCTTGTTGCGCAGATTGGCCACGTGGGTGTCGAGCGTGCGACTCACCACGTCGGACTCGTAGCCCCACACTTCCTTGAGCAGCTCGACGCGCGCCGCCGCCGCGCCTTCGCGGCGGATGAGCGCCAGCAGCAGCTCGAGCTCCAGCGGCGCCAACTGCACGGGCACGCCGCCGCGCCTGACCTGCCGCGTTGCCGCGTTCACCTCGACATCGCCAAAGCAGTACGCGCTCGAGAACGACGGGACGCCGTTGGGCGGCGTCCGGCGCGCGCGCGACCGCTCGATGAGACAGTCCACGCGAGCCAGCAGCTCGGTGGCGCTGATCGGTTGTACCACGAGATGGTCTGCGCCTAACCGGAACGTCTGCACGCGGTCGGCCTCGTCGGCCTGCGCGCTCAGCGCGATCACCGGCACGTCGTTCCGTTCCTCGCGCAGGTCGCGCAGAAACTGGAACCCGATCGTGCGCGGCAGCGCGAGATCGACCAGCACGAGGTCGGTGCGCGGCAGAGAGCGCAACCGGTCCAATCCTGTTTCCACATTTCGAGTGGACTCGACTGCGTGCCCACCCGTCTCCAGCGTCCGCACCAACCACTCGGACGCCGAGCGATCCTCTTCGATCACGAGTACCATGGTCATGCAGCCACCTCTGGCCGTCGTGCTCGCGGATGACGCCGCCTTGCGCTCCGCCGTGCGCTCGATGCCTCTCACCCCGTGAGAGCCGATGTTCGCCAACGAAATACCGAGCGTCACCAAGATACTCTTATGCCAGAATTTTGCGAGGAGTTTGCAATCGGAAGGATGACAAAACCTTGACACGGACGAGTTCGGTAGCGTGCCCTGTCCGCGATTTCAGATCGTCAGCGCCTCGTCACGGTTTGCGCACGTTGCTTGACAGAATCACCTGAAACACCAAGCATCGTGGCCCCTCGGGCACCGCATCTTTTTCCTGGAGGCTTCCCCATGTCCGACTCCTTGGCTACGGGCCGCATCGTCTGGCACGATCTCATGACCCCCGACGTCGACTCGGCGGTGTCGTTTTACACGAAGACCGTCGGATGGGGAACCGAGCCGTTCTCGATGGGCAGCGGACCCGCCTACACCATGTGGACCGCCTCGGGCACTCCACTGGGCGGCGTGATGGGATTGCCGCCGGCACTCGCCGACATGCCCTCGCATTGGCTTGCCTACGTGAACGTGCCCAATGTCGACGAGACCACGCGGCAAGCAGTGGCACTCGGCGGCGCCGTGCAAAAGGAGCCGACCGACATTCCCACGGTGGGACGGTTCGCCGTGATTTCGGATCCCCAAGGCGCGCACATCTGCATCTACACGCCGCTCCAGACCGACACGATGCCCGATGCCGCGCCCAAGCTTGGCGAGTTCTCGTGGCACGAGCTTACCACCACAGACATTGCCGGAGCGCTCGAGTTCTATACGAAGCTCTTCGGATGGACGGCGGGCCCCGCCCACGACATGGGCGAAATGGGCACGTACCAGATCTTCGAGCGCAACGGCGTTCGGTTAGGCGGAATGTTCACCGCGCCCGCCGGCAGCCCCATCCCGGCCAACTGGTTGAGCTACGTGCGCGTGGACAGCGCCGACAAGGCCGCCGAGCGTGTCACGCAGAATGGCGGGAAAGTGCTGCACGGGCCCATGGAAGTACCGGACGGCAGCCGGATCGCTCAGTGCCGGGACCCGCAGGGTGGCATGTTCGCCGTGCATTCGATGTAGGCAGACGTCGACGTGCGGGCCACGTGCGTGTGGCGCGCACGAGTCCGGCTCCGCGCCGTAGCCTGGCGCGGATGGTGGCCGGCGACCGTCGCAACCCGTACTTTCTGTCGGGCGCGCACGGCGCCGGCCACCGGTACGATGCGCCGCCCACCACGTCCGACACCTCCAACGCGCGAACGTCCGCGCACTTCCACGTCCCCACGCACCCCACGCACCCATGTCGCGTCCGCACATCCTGCACGTTTTCGCCCACGCCATTGGCGTGCTCTCGGTGTTCGCACTCGCGCCCAACGCTCGAGCGCAGAAGCCGGCCAAAGCGGCCTCGTCCGACACGTCCTCCGACACCGCGAGCGTCGATTCCCTCTCGTGGCTCGGCATCCGGAACATTGGACCCACCGTGGCCGGCGGCCGCGTCGCGGCGGTAGTCGGCGTGCCCGGCAATCCAAACATCTACTACGTGGGGCCGAGCGCCGGCGGCGTGTTCAAGACGCTCGATGGCGGCATCACGTGGAAGGCGGTATTCGAGAAGGAGCCCGAGGCGTCGATCGGCGCAATCGCGCTCGCGCCTAACAATCCGAACATCGTGTGGGTGGGCACCGGCGAGGGCAACATCCGCAACGATGTCGTGAACGGGCACGGCGTGTATCTCTCGACCGACGCCGGCCAGAGCTGGCATTTCATGGGGCTCAAGGATGCCGGCCAGATCTCGCGGATCGTCATCGATCCGACCAACGCGGACCGGGTGTTCGTGGCCGCGATCGGCAACGCGTGGAAGCCTAACGCAGAGCGCGGCGTGTTCCGCACCACCGACGGCGGCAAAACGTGGAAGAAGGTGTTGTTCGTGAACGACACCACGGGCACGAGCGACCTGGTGATGCAGCCCGGCAATCCGAGCGTGCTCTTCGCCGGCATGTGGCAGGTGCGCCGCTTTCCGTGGAATCTCGAGAACGGCGGGAAGGGCAGCGGCCTCTGGCGTTCTACCGACGGCGGCGACACCTGGACCAGGCTCCACGAAGGCCTGCCCGACGGCCCGTACGGACGTATTGCGTTAGGCACGTCGAAGTCCGACCCGACGCACGTCTACGCGATCGTCGAAGCCAAGTCGGGCCTGTTGTGGGAGACCCACGACCTGGGAGACCACTGGACGTCGGTGAGCGGCAACCACGCGCTCGACGTGCGGCCGTTCTACTTCTCGCGCATCGAGGTGTCGCCGACGGACGACCGACGCGTGTACTTCTCGTCGTTCCAGCTCATGGAGAGCCGCGACGGCGGACACACCGCCCACGAGATCGACGGCAACGTGGTGCACCCCGATCACCACGCGCTGTGGATCGATCCCACCGATGGCAACCGGATGATCCAGGGCAACGACGGCGGCGTGTACGTTAGTCACGACGCCGGCCAGACCTGGCGCTACCTGAACAATCTGCCGATCGGCCAGTTCTACATGGTAGCCGCGGATTCACGGCAGCCCTTCCGGTTGTGCGGCGGCCTGCAGGACAACAACGCGTGGTGCGGCCCGTCCAACAATCTGGTGGAAGGCGACGGCAGCGGCGCCGAGTGGTACACGGTCACCGGCGGCGACGGCGAATACGCCGTGCCCGCGCCGAGCGATTCGAACATCGTGTACGTGGACTCGCAGAACGGGTTCGTGACGCGCATCGATCTCCGCACCGGCGTGTCGCGTCTCATCCGTCCGTACATCCCGGGCGTCGAGATGATGGCGCCGTCGCGTCTCGAGTACCGGTTCAATTGGACGGCCCCGATCGCGGTATCGGCGACGAACGCAAACGAAGTGTTCCTGGGCGGGAACGTGTTGTTCAAGAGCACCGACGGCGGCGCGCACTGGACCGCGATCAGCCCCGACGTGACGCACAACGACAAGAGCAAGCAGGTGACGAGCGGCGGCAAGATCGAGTACGACATCAGCGGCGCCGAGACGTACAACACGATTCTCACCATCAACGTCGCGCCCACCGACACCAACGTCATCTGGTTAGGCACGGACGACGGCAACGTTCAGGTGACGAAAGATGGCGGCCGCACGTGGACCAACGTGAGGCCCAAGGTGAAGGGGCTGCCGGACGAAGGCCGCGTGTATCAGGTGGGCGTGTCGCCGTTCGACGCCGGCACGGCGTACATCACGCTCGACTACCACGAATTCGGCGACGACACGCCGTACGTGTTCATGACCACCAATTACGGGGCCAGCTGGACGTCCATCGCGCGCGGGCTGCCGGCGTACGCCGCGCACGTGGTGCGCGAGGATCCGGCGCAGAAGGGATTTCTTCTGTTAGGCACGGACAACGGCCTCTGGTACTCGCGCGACGTGGGGGCGACGTGGAAGTCGATGGCGAGCGCGTTCCCAACGTCGCCGGTGTTCGACATCCAGTTCGTCAAGAACACGCGCTCGGTGGCGATTGCCACGCACGGGCGCGGCCTGTTCGTGATCGACGACATTGCGCCGCTCGAGGCGCTCACGCAGCAGGTGGCGTCTTCGCGCTTCCACGCGTTCGATGTGGCGCCGGCGGCGCTCTGGCACTCCAACGAGTACGCGGGCTCGCCGGCGTCGGCGTACCACGCGCCTAACGCCGATCGCGCGGCCGCGATCCGGTACTGGTTGAATCGCAAGCTCGAGGCGACCGCGGTCCAGAAGGCGCGACACGAAGGTCCGGTGCGCATTCTGATTCTCGACGCGCAGAACGACACCGTGTACACCGGGAACGGCACCGGCAAGCCGGGGATGAACACCTTCGAGTGGCGGCTCCGCTACCGCGGTCCGACCAAGCTCGCGATCGCGCCGCCATCCCAGGGCCCGAGTGACCAGGATGACGGCGGCCCGGGACCGGATGTTCTCCCCGGGGCCTACACCGCCGTGGTGACGGGCGACAGCCAGACCGTGCGGCGCACGATCGAGGTGCGCGCCGACCCGCATCTCGCGTTCGACGCCGCGGCCGCGCGCGAGCAGCTGACCACGGCGCTGGCGATGCGCGACCAGATCTCGGAAGCGAACGCGGTGCTGAACGGGTTGCACAGCCTGCGGCGGCAGCTGGCGGGCGTGGACTCGACGGCGATCGCGATGGCGCCTAACGGAATTCCCGGCGATACGACGGTCATGCACGCCGCGCACCAGCTGGATGAGAAGGCGAAGGCGTTGATGGACACGTTGTACAATCCGGATCTGCAGCGTGAAGCGCCCGAGGACGACATCCATTATCTGCAGAGCTTTTACGATCGGCTGGTGGGCACGGGCTTCGGCGTGCAGTTCGTGTTCGATCAGGCGCCGAGCGATCCGGTGAAGGCCGAGCTGACGACGGTGAAGGGGTTGTTGGCGTCGTACAAGGCGAAGTACGATGCGTTGGTGAACACGGATGTGCCGGCGTTCAACGCGGTGGCGCAGAAGGCGGGGGTTCCGGGAGTGAAGCTGTAGCGCGGGGTCGGGGGGCGGGGGAATGGGGGGGACGCGGCCCGGCCCGCCGAGCTCGCTATAATATAGATTGGGAACAGATGCCGCCGGCCTTGAGAATGAGGCCGGCGGCATTTTCCACTTTGTTGCGCAAAGTACTTGACAATAGTCTTCCCACCGGTACATTCGGACCATGCCTGTGGCTCTCCACGATCGCGCCATCGATGATCTGCGGTTCATCCGCGAGACCATGGAAAGCGCGACGTCGTTCACCGCCGTGTCGGGGTGGGGCGAGGTGGTCATCGGGGTCACGGCCGTGGCAGCCGGCGTGCTTGCCCAACGGCAGCCCACGCCGGGCCGCTGGTTAGGCATATGGCTCGGCGAGGCTTTACTGTCGATTGTCGTCGGGCTCGCCGCGTCGGCGTGGAAGGCCAGGGCAGCGCGGCAGCCGGTGGTATCGCCGCCGCTCCGGAAGTTCGTGTTCGGCTTCGCGCCGCCGATTGTCGCCGGCGCCGTCATCACGATCGGCGCGTCGCGGCTGGGCCTCATGGGCGTGCTGCCGGGCTTGTGGTTGCTGCTCTACGGCGCCGGCGTGATGACGGGCGGCACGTTCTCGGTGCGCGCCGTGCCGGTGATGGGTGCGTCGTTCATGCTGTTGGGCGTGGTGGCGCTCTTCGCGCCCGCCGCGTGGAGCACGTGGTTCCTCATCGCCGGGTTCGGCGCGTTGCACATCCTGTTCGGCGTGATCATCGCCAGGAGGTACGGTGGCTGATTCGAATACCGCGCGCCATCGGCGCACCGACGCGGGCCCCGAGCCCGCGCGCGGCCGCCCGTTAGGCGCGGTGCGCGGCATGGCCGGCGCCGCCGCCGCGCAGGAAGAATCGCGCGCGCTCGACGCGCTCATCCATCATCGCATGCGGTTGGGCATCGTCAGCGCGCTGGCGGCCGAAGAGTCCCTGACGTTCAACGAGCTCAAGGCGTTGCTGCGGACCACGGACGGCAACCTGAGCGTCCACGCGCGCAAGCTCGAGGAAGCGCAGTACGTGGTGGTCACCAAGCGCTTCGAGGGCCGGCGCCCGCGCACCGAGTATCGCCTGACCGCGTCGGGGCGGAAGGCGTTGCAGCGGTATCTCGACCACATGGAAGCGCTCATTCGGGCGACGCGCGACACGCTCCAGCGCTAATTTTTTTTCTCCCTTCACTTTATGCGACCAAGCACTTTGATCACGCGCGCTCCCGCCGGACTGCACGTCGCCATCATCATGGATGGCAACGGCCGTTGGGC
>Ga0134126_10005296_pt1 | contig 16125 bp, 15 predicted proteins | sample KB31752_FD_96881 | JGI IMG/M metagenome (GOLD analysis project Ga0134126, IMG submission 96881) | Terrestrial soil microbial communities with excess Nitrogen fertilizer from Kellogg Biological Station, Michigan, USA - KB3-175-2 | ecosystem: Environmental > Terrestrial > Soil > Unclassified ...
GTACAATATCAATCATACTGGAATTGAGCGGGATATCTTTATGAGGGATGGGCGGCCTTACCTCGTTGAGCAGCCGCGTAGGGCCTATTTTCGGGAACTTCATGAAATCTTTGAAGTTGTGGTACCGCCCCCCGGGGATCATATTATCGTCTTTGTGCATGGAGAGCTTTTTCACGATCTGGCGCAGCATTTCGGGAGGCATTTTTTCATCATAAATAAACCTGACCAAGCGGCCCTTTTTGCGCTGCTTCACGCTTTTTGATATTTTCTGCAGATAGCTTACCGATACATCATCATCCAGGTCAAGTTCCGCATCCCGGGTCAGTTTGATGGTATAAGCCTCGTACCTGTCCACCCTGAAAATTGAAAAAACCTCATTGAGACAATACCGGATGATGTCGTCAAGCCACATAATGTATTGTTTCCCACCTTCATCCGGCAATACCAGGAAGCGCGAGACAAGATCGGTGGGCAGCTCAATTAGGGCATGCCTGTGTTTCGTGTGGGCGCCGCTATGGGATATCCTTATGGCGAGATAGATCATTTTATCCTTTAATGCAGGAACTACCGGGGAAGAATCAATCATGATCGGCACCAGGGTGGGGCGCACCCTGTTCCTGAAATAATCCCTGACAAACGCGCCCTGGCTTTCATTCAGGTTGGCTTCGTTGATGATAAAAATATTTTCATGCGCCAGTTCATTGATCAGCCCTTCGTAGGTCTGGTCAGACTTATACCGCTGCCCGAGGATGATCTGCTGGATTTCGGCAAGGATTTTTTTGGGTTTCCCGCCCAATACATATTTGGCGTCGCCGATGTCCGCCATCCTTTTGAGTGTGGCTACCCGCACCCTGAAAAACTCGTCGGTATTAGAAGAAAATATGCCGAGAAACTTAATGCGTTCCAATAGCGGTACTGTCGGGTCGGAGGCTTCCTGCAGTACCCGCTCATTGAAAGCCAGCCAGCTTATTTCACGGTTGATGAATTTTGATTTGATCTCTTTAGGCATTCAAGGTTCGACTAATCAACAGATTTTCTATCAAAAAGTCCAAAAATAGCTAAATGATTAACCCAAGGAATAGTTCAGTAAAAATTTAATATAGAGGAGGGCTTACCACGCCCTGGCGGGATTTAACGCAAAGAACGCTAAGGTATCGTAAAGGGGACAAAGGATTTTTAGGATTTTATCTTTCCTTTCTATTCTTTGCGAAGCCTTTGTAATTCTGCGGTCATACCTTACCGCAAAGAACGCTAAGGTATCGCATTTTTATACCAATCTTTCTTCGCCAGAATACACATTAAAGCTTTCTCCCCTTAAGAACCCTATCAATGTTATTCCAAATTCCTGAGCGGTTTCCACGGCCAGGCTGCTCGGTGCGCCAATGGCAGCCACTATTTTTATGCCAGCCATAGCCGACTTCTGCAACAATTCAAAACTTGCCCTGCCACTGAGTAAAAGAATATAATTGTGAAAAGAAAAGGTACCTGGTTGATCTTGTTTCAATGCCAGGCAGGCGCCAATAAGTTTGTCGAGTGCATTATGCCTACCCACATCTTCACGGGAAAGAATGAGGTGACCTTCCGCATCAAACAACGCACATGCATGCAATCCCCCTGTGTGTTCAAATACATTCTGATGCTTGCGGAGCAGGTCAGGAAGGGTATAGATAAGTTCTTTCTTGACTTTGAGGTTGCCGGGTTCTGTATCAATCCGGCAGACCGTTTTTACCGCATCAATAGAAGCCTTGCCACACACCCCGCAACTGGAGGTGGTATAAAAAATCCTTTCCAGGTTCTTAAAATCAAACGAAACAGATTCCTTCAGTTCCGCGCGAACTATGTTTTCCTGGTTTTCAATTGTATTGGCGTCTGTGCAATATTTTATTTCAGAAATGTCATTTACCCCGGATATAATCCCCTCCGTAAATAAAAAGCCGATGGCAAGCTCAAAATCATTGCCCGGCGTACGCATGGTTACAGAGATATTTTTTTGCTGTCTGTCATTGGCATTTCCATACCCAATCCGTATCTCCAGAGGTTCTTCGGCAGCAAGGAGATCGGTTGTTTCCAGGACTCCGCCATTACTGACCTTTTTTATTTTTGAATAACTAACGGAAGGCTTTGTCATGATTCAAATTTCAGGTTTTTGGGCGATAATCGCGTCACGTACCATTTGATATTCTTCAAAAGTATCTACGCTTTTAATACTCTTAAGCGATGAAGGAATAATCTTTTCGGCATTGACGCCTTTAAGAAAATGATTGAGGGAATAATCTCCCTGCTCGTATTGTTTTAATAAAGGTTCATAACATCCGGGTTTATATAACCCAAGTAAAGGTTCTCTTACCTGTTCTTTATCATTATAATAAGTGGCAGCCGGGTGATCATTTTTATAACAATCAAGGAATATTTTCAAATCTTCGGTATTCATAAAAGGATAGTCGCAGCCAACTACTAAAAAACAGGCTTTCGGATATTTTTCAAATGCACTCAAAAGTCCGCCCATAGGACCAATCTCGTTATATTTTTCGCTGTCAATGATAATATTGTAGTCCTGAGGTATTTCGTTCGACTGGCTTTTGTTGCAGGAAATAAAAACCTTGCTACAAATGGCTGTCAGCATGTCATATAAATAGTATTGTTGCGGCTTTCCGTGATAATTCAATAGACTTTTATCCCTTCCCATGCGGGAGCTTAATCCGCCGCAAACGACAAGGCCGTATATGTCAGTTATATCGCCCATTAATTTCAAATATAAGTACAAAAGCAAACGCAAAGGTATCGCAGAGAAAGTAAAGGATAAAGAAAGCTCCATTAAGGGGGAAGTCTTTAGTTTTTAGCTTTTCCCTCTTTGCGCTGCCATTGCGTCCTTTGCGGTTTGCCTTTACCGGAACCCAATTTCAGCATATTTGGTTCTATTCTATCTGAAGCCATATTTCAGGTATCTTTGTATAAGAAATGTTAAAGGAACAGGAAAAAAAGCAGGAATCAGGGGTGAGGAACCAGTCGCTGGCGCCAACGCCCGAACTGGTAAACCAGGACTACCCCGATAAACTTGTTGACCCATTTGGCCGGATTCATGATTACCTCCGTATCTCCGTAACGGACAAATGCAACCTTCGCTGTAGCTATTGCATGCCGGACGAGAAAATGAGTTCCACCCCGTCGGCCAAACTGATGAAAGCGGAAGAGATTTTTGAAATTGCTTCCGTATTTACCAGCCTTGGAGTTAAAAAAATACGCATTACCGGCGGCGAACCGCTTGTGAGGGTAGATGCAAACCAGATATTGAGGCGGCTCGCGGAATTACCGGTTCAACTCAATATGACGACCAATGCCACGCGGGTTCATTTATTCATTGAAGATCTTCTTTTTGCGGGAATCAAATCCATGAATGTAAGCCTGGATACTTTTAGCGAAGATAAATTCTTTAAGCTCACCCGTAGAAATTCACTGCACCAGATATTGTCCAATATCCACTTGCTGCTTCAGTACCCGTTTGATCTAAAAATCAATGTGGTGGTCATGGCCGGGACGAATGATGATGAGATTTGTGATTTTATTGAATTTACAAGGGAAAACAGGGTGGATGTACGGTTTATTGAGTTCATGCCATTTCCGGGCAACCACTGGAATAAAGACCAGGTATTTGGGCACGAACAGATTCTAAACCGGATTTCAGAAAGATATTCTTTTGAAAAACTGGATGATGTGGCTCATTCTACTTCCAGGAATTATAAAGCCCCTGGCCATAAAGGCAGCTTTGGAATCATCAGCACCGTAACCAATCCCTTCTGCGGCGACTGCAACCGACTCCGCCTCACGGCAGATGGCAAAATGAAAAACTGCCTCTTTTCCAAAGGGGAAATTGACTTGCTGACACCTTTCCGAAGAGGCGAAGATATCCACGGCCTTATCTTTGAATCTTTGGCCCATAAGCAGAAAGAACTTGGCGGCCAGAGAATGGTGGAGGATGTGGAAACAAGAAGGATGATAGCGATAGGAGGGTGAAGGAAGAGCGAGTGCGGAGAGCGAAAATACTCCCTACATTTAATAATTAGTTCGCTTTTCGCGAACTTTTTCTATATTTGCGAAGTTTTATATGAAAGTCCGTCTCATAAAGTTGCAGACAATTGAACATTATGTCCTTAAAAATGCCGGAAGCAAACGGCCTTTTACTGATTGGATTACTAAGGTCAAGGGCGCTGACTGGAAAGATCCGGAAGACATTCTGAAAACTTTTGGGTCTGCTGATTTATTGAGCGGAGGCTCACGAAGAATAATTTTTGATATAGGAGGAAATAATTACCGAATGATATGCTCATACGTTTTTGGCGCGCGAAAAGCACACCTATTTATAAACTGGATCGGCACACATGCTGAATATACATTGCTATGCCGCAGGAACGAACAATATGTCGTTAATAAATACTGATATGAAATATACTATTATAAAATCAAGTGAGCAATATAATCAGTACTGCAAAATCCTTGAAGAACTAACAGTGCCAAACCCAGCTGATGAGGCAATTCTTGATGATATTGATCTTCTGACTTTATTAATTGAAAAATGGGACGAGGAAAACACGCATTTTGCAACTTCTGACCCTGTCCGTGTACTTCGTTCCTTAATGGATGACCATCATCTGAAAGCAAAAGACCTCGCTGATATGCTGGGAACTAGTAAAAGCCTGGTATCTGAAATCCTTCACTACCATAAAGGGTTTTCCAAAGAAATCATCCGAAAGTTATCTGCACATTTTAAACTACGCCAGGAAGTTTTCAACCAACCTTATAAACTTGTTTCGCCACTTAATGCAAAAATCAGGAATGCAAGTGTGATGAACAGGCCGTGAGGGTACTCGAATTACAAATCTAGTAAGTCTCGTTATCCCATTGCAGCAGCATCCTCTGTAAGATGTCATATTCCTCTAAATACTCTGCGCTTTCAATTCTGAATTTTTGTTTAAATCTTTCAAAATCCTTTCTTGCATCTTTACTCCCAGAAATAGCAGCAATAAAGAGCCGATAAGCAAAATTCATCGTACTATCATTTTGTATTGGATTTGCCCTTATAGTCATTTCCAGTAGAGTATTGATTTCCTTTTGATTATATTTTGGAATTTCCCTATTTACAGAAAGTCTTTTTACGGCCTTATTCCCAACGAAATAAATTTTTTCAATTGTCCAAACAGTTGACAGAAACTTGAAGTTTTTTCCAGTGGGCAAACTTTCAATTCGCTCAACAAGCAATGTATCATTTTTAGTTTTTATTTTACAAGTCAGCGTTGCATCCCAAAAGTCAATTATCGAATTGGACCCGCAAACAGATAGGATAAATTCTGAAAATGTGTTTGGATGATCATCACGATTTCTGTAACCGCATAACATAATAGATTTTCCACTTGATAAGTAAACAATGGTATCCGGCTTGCCTACATTCGTGTATTTTGATTTTGGGCAATAACATTCAATTTTATCCTGGCAATTGGCCTCCAAGAATAAATTTATAAATATGGCTAATAACAGTATATTTTTCATGGATATTTTTGCGATTTCAAATTTGGCAACTTTCAAAAAGTTGCGAAATCTGCGGGAAACTTTCCCCCTCACGAATCCTGGTGCTGGGCCTGGTAGGCTTTTATGAGTTTGTCCTGCATGTCCATGGGTACTGGTGCATAATCATGGAACTCAATATTGTATTTCGCACGGCCCTGAGTGATGGCGCGCAGTCCGGTGGAATAATTCTGTAGTTCTGCCAGCGGTATCTGCGCTTTTATTTTCTGGTAATGCCCTTCTGTATCAATTCCTTCTATAATAGCCCTCCGTGTCGGCAGGTCGCCCATGACATCCCCAACAACATCTTCCGGGGCAAGCACTTCCAGCTCATATACAGGCTCCAATATCTTCGGACTGGCCTGCGCGAATGCATCTTTAAAAGCCATCATCCCTGCAATTTTAAAGGCCATATCGTTGCTGTCAACCGGGTGCATTTTTCCATCGAAAACAGATACGCGCACGTCCCGTACATAAGAACCCGTCAATGGCCCGTTTTCCATTTTATCCATAATGCCTTTCATAATGGAAGGCAGGAAACGCTGGTCTATGACCCCGCCTACTATGCAATTGTAAAACACCAGCTTGCCGCCCCAGGGGAGCTGTACTTCTTCCCTGCCTCGAACGTTCATTCCTTTCGGGTCGGGCATGCCTTCATAATAAGGCTCAACCTGGATATGCACTTCTGCAAACTGCCCCGAACCGCCTGATTGTTTTTTGTGACGGTAACTGGTTTGCACCATTTTTTGAATTGTTTCTCTGTATGGCACTTTTGGCGGCACAAATTCCACCGATAATTTATACTGCTGCTGGAGTTTTAAAGCAATAACCCCCAGGTGCAGTTCCCCCTGGCAGTGCAATATGGTCTGTTTCAGTTCCTGCGATACTTCAATTTTCAGGCTCGGGTCTTCTTCCTGGAGCTGGTGGAGGGCCAGGGCCAGTTTTTCTTCTTCGCCGCGCTTGGTGGATACGATAGCCATGCGCATCCGCGGCTTGGGAAATTGGATCGGCTCTATTTCAAATTTTTCGTTTTTACCATGCAAGGTATTGTTGGTATGGGTACTCTTTAATTTAATCGTCGCGCCGATATCGCCCGCCAGGAGTTTATCAACCGGCTCGCGTTTTTTACCTTCCAGTGTAAAGAGCTGTGTTAATTTTTCTGCCGCGCCTGTTTCTTCATTCATCAGTTCTGAGCCGGCATGAACCTCGCCTGAATACACCTTGAACAGTGACATGTCTCCGAGGTGATGTTCGGAAATTGTTTTGAAAATAAAAATGCACGGATTGGCTTTTACATTCATTGGCAGTGTCTTGCCGTCGGTCAGTTTCTGCGGCGGCATTTCTGCCGCGGAGGGTGCCACATTATCAATAAAGCCCATAAGCCTGCCGCTGCCCATGTTTTTTTTGCCGGAGATACAGAAAAGCGGGAACAGTTCATGGTTAATCATGGCTATTTTCAATCCTTTGCGCATCTGGTCCTCATCCAGGCTGCCTTTTTCAAAGTACAGTTCCATCAAGCCTTCGTCATTTTCGGCAATAGATTCTATAAGGTCGTTATGGAGCTGGTCGGCTTTTGCTTTTTCTGCATCGGGAATTGGGAGTTTCTGGGGCTTGCCGCCTTCAGCGGGAAACTTGTACATAGTCATTTTCAGCACGTCAATAATGGAATCAAATCCGGTCCCGGCGTTCAATGGATATTGTACCACCAGCACCTTGCGCCCGAAACTGCTTTTGGCCTGTTCAACCGTTTTATCGAAATCAGCTTTTTCATGGTCGAGCTGGTTCACTGCAAATATCATAGGGGTTTTAAAGGTTTCGGTATATTCCCATATCAGGTCGGTGCCTACCTCCACGCCGAATGGCGCGTTGAGCAGCATGACCCCCGTATCGGCCACTTTAAGCGCGGCAACTACCTCTCCCACAAAATCATCATTGCCGGGAGTATCAAGTATGTTTATTTTGTAACCGCGCCAATTGGTGTGCAGCAGGGTAGCAAATACCGAGCAGCCTTTTTCCTGCTCTATGGCGTTGTAATCTGACACGGTATTGCCTTCTTCCACTGTACCGCGCCGTGAAATTAATCCTGCCTCAAAGAGCATGCTCTCGGCAAGGGTGGTTTTACCGCAGCCCGCATGGCCCAATAAGACAATATTTTTTACCTCGTTTACATCAAAAGTTTCCATAGCTTTACTGTTATTTTAACATTGGTGGCACAAGGTATGAAGTTTCAAAGCAATTGCAAAAAAATATTTATCAATGGGATTAAAAGCGCATTTTTGCCCTTAATTTCTAAACAAGACTGCTAAACATGCCGCTTATATCTGTTGTCATTTGCACTTACAACCGGGAAAAGTACATAGGCAATGTGCTGGAAAGCATCAAAAACCAGAGCCTGCCCGCTTCCAAATATGAAGTAATCGTGATTGACAATAACAGCACTGACCGCAGCGCTGATATTATAAAGTCCTTTTTGGATGCCAATACATCACTGCCTTTTCAATATTATCTTGAGAAGAAACAAGGGCTTTCTCATGCAAGAAATGCCGGAATTGAACATTCAAAGAGCCGGATAATATGTTTTATTGATGATGATGCCATTGCCGGGCCTGACTTTTTGGAAAAGACAGTATCTTTCTTTGACAAGCATCCTGATGCAGGGGCAGTTGGAGGGAAGGTTATTCCCCGGTTTACAGATGGAGAACCGGTTTGGCTTTCCCGGTACGTGCGCAAACTTGTATCAGAAATAGATTTTGGCCCTAAAATGCATATTTTAAAAGGCAGGCGGTATCCCTTTGGGGCAAATATGAGTTTCAGATCGGAGGTTTTCAACAAATACGGAAAGTTTAACCCTGAACTGGGGCGCAAAGGTAAAAACCTGATGGGCGGCGAAGAGAAAGATATGTTTGACCGTATGAAATCGGGAGGGGAAAATATTTATTACGACCCTGAGATACCCGTGTGGCATATTATTGATCCAATGCGTCTTACCGAAGATTACCTGAGGCGTTTCTGCCGCGGCGTAGGCGTGAGCGAGCGGGTACGACTTAAAGAACAAGGGGCGGTTCCGTATTTGCTAAAATGGACAGAAAACAAAGCCAAACGGGCAGGCAGCCTGGCGCTTGGGACGTTGTTTTATCTAAAAGGCCAACCCGCCAAAGCGAGGATGATTATAGACGTGATGCGCTGGATTGAGGAAGGGTATGACGATACAAGCGTAGAAGTATAAGCATATAAAATACCGCTAAAAACTTTTGAGATAAACCCTGTGTTATATATTAAATTGGCTGATAACAAAATGGCTTCAAATTTGATGTTAATCATTAAAAAGCAATCAGATGGGACGTAAAAGAAAAAACAACCCTGTGGCACAGGTACACGAAGAACTGAAAGGGCTTGACCTAAAAATAAATGAATTCGGGGAAATCATCTCCAATATTGATGTGGATAAGCTCAATGCTTTTCTTACCAAAAGTGTGCCGGATAAAAAGTTGATAAACAGGTCTGACGATAAGTACCAACAGGAATTTAAGGGCCTGGAACTGGGCGGTGAAGACGATGCAGAAGATGCAGAAAACACTATCGAAGAAGAAATTAAAGAAGACGAGGATAACCCGGATACCATATTCGGAGAAATTGACGAAGAAGTGTAACTCAATAACTCTACAACTCAATAACTCCCTAACTGAATAAGGCTTCAATGTCTTCTTTAGTGAGCAAATCAGGCGTGGCTTTATAGGCTTCTATCAGGTCTGTGCTGAGTTTAAGTTTGCGCTCCTGTAGGATCAGTATTTTTTCTTCAACAGTGCCTTTCGACACGAACTTATAGGAGAAAACGCTTTTATCCTGCCCGATCCGGTGCGCGCGGCTAATGGCCTGTTGCTCCACCGCAGGGTTCCACCAGGGGTCGCAGATAAATACATAATCCGCTTCGGTAAGATTGAGGCCAACGCCGCCCGCTTTTAAGGAAATGAGAAAGACGGGTTTGTTTTCGCTCTCTTTAAATGAATTGATCTCTTCTGCACGTTTGCGGGTTTGCCCGGTGAGGTACCCATAAGGTATCCCTTCTTTTTTAAGATGCCCGGCGATGATGTCCAGTTGTTTTACAAACTGCGAAAATATAAGTACCCTGTGTCCCTCGCTCAGTACACTTTCCAGCGTTTCCATCATGTCGTCAAATTTGCCCGACCGGCCGCTGTATGCGGGGTCGTGCATCTTTGGGTGGTTGGCAATCAACCGTAATTGCATCAGCCCCTTAAGAACAAAAAACCTTGCCTTGGGATCCATAAGGTCCTCCATGCCTTCCAGTATCTTTTTCCGGTAATAGTTGCGTGTGGCATCATACATTTCCTGCTGTTCTTCAGGCATTTCCGAGAAATAAAGTTTTTCGGACAGTTCAGGCAGTTCTTTTGCAACCTGTTCTTTGGTGCGGCGCAGGATAAAAGGCTGGATCATGATTTTTAGTTTTTGCCTGCGCGCTTCGTCGTTCTTCTTTTCGATGGGTATCGTAAACTCATCCCTGAAATACTGGTAGCTGCCCAATAAGCCGGGGTTTAAAAACGACATGAGCGACCAAAGGTCCAGTAAAGAGTTTTCCACCGGTGTTCCGCTGAGGCATAACCTGTGATGCCCGTTTAGGGTTTTCACCGCTTTGCTTACTTTAGCAAGAGGGTTTTTTATGACCTGGCTTTCATCCAGGATGATATAATTAAATTCTAAGTCCTTTAAGACTTCAATATCATTCCGGGCGGTGCCATAGGTCGTAAGAATAATATCGGCCTGTGGGAACAGCCGCTGTTTTTCTTCACGGTCGAGACCGGTATAAACCAGTATTTTCAAATCGGGGGCCCAGCGCTTTATTTCGTACTCCCAGTTATAAACGATGGACGTGGGCATAATAATGATGGAAGGATGTGGTTTTTTGGGTTTGCCATCCGCTGAAGGCACAGCGAACAAATGCAATTGCCCGCCCGGATTATCAGTGTTATCCGATTCATCTGTCTTATCTGTGTTCAGGTCCGTGGCTCTTTCGTTAAGTAATAGCGCCAATGTCTGGATTGTTTTTCCCAGCCCCATATCATCAGCAAGGCAGCCGCCGAACTTATTCTTTTTCAGGAAATTCATCCATTGGTACCCTGTTTCCTGGTATGGCCTCAAAATGTTTTGAAATGCAGCCGGTACCGGGTCTTTCTGGTTGAGGAGAAGGTCATTAAACGACAGGTACAGCTCTTTATTTATGCGGGCCTCAATCTTATTAATCGTAAAGAAATCATTGATAAGCACATAATGGTGTTTTTTTACCATCAGTTTATTTTCATCGCCGCCCGACAGCGCCAGAAGGTCTTTGTACATAGCGAACCATTCTTTTGGGATAACGGCAATTTTTCCATCGGGCAGCACGAAATCGCTTATCTCGTTCAGGATATATTTCTTCAGCCTGAAAAATGGGATTTTATATTCGCCAAAATTCACGGTAGCAAATACATCAAACCAGTCATTCGATTCTTTTACATCAAACTTCAGGGATATTTCCCCAAGGTAATAGGCGCCGGCCTTATCATCCTGTAATATCCTGAATTCATTTTGCTCCAGTTTAATCCGGTTGGTATTAATCCACTGTACCAGGTCGAAAGCAGTAGTATGCCCGTTTAACCCTTCAGGCAGCCAAGCAGAGCCCTCGCCGGGTGTCAGCCCGATACTTTCGAGCAGGGCCTTTTTCTTTTGCTCGGCATCTATTTGGCGGCTTATCTTGTAATAAGTATATACCTCATCGTTTTCCTCCATTTTTACATGCACCATTTTGGTATCGGATGCCGGAATGGTTTCTTTTTTGTAGTCGAAATAGAGTAGCAATTGCGGCTGTCCGTTCCAGTTTATTTCCATTTTCAGGCAGGCAACCGGCTCATGTTCATAATGGTGAATGGTAAACCCCTTCGCGACAACTTTATGCTTTTCTATAAGCGGAAGGATAAAACGTTTGAAATACTGCGGTTCAGAAGCTTTGGGGATTTCAATATTCCACTTGCTGAAAAATGGGGTTAGTTTTTTCCCTTCCAGCGATTCTTCAAAATAGTATAATTTATTCTCTGCTACCAGGATACAGGGTTTGTTTGTGATAATGAGCACCTGCTTGTTCACGAAAGAAATATTTTCGTCACGGCAGCGGAAGCTTGGGTAATACCGGGTTCCGGCCGGTTCTTTGATAAAGTGAAAGTACACGCTTACCTGTTCATCTTCAAACTCCAGTTCCCTGTGGGCGGGGTTGCCGCTCTTGCCCCGGAGATAGATGACTTTGCCTTTGAGCAGCCGGATGATTTTGCCCAATTGCTCTTCCACAAAAGGCCGCACGACATTATTCAGCGTTTTTTCGTCAAGATAACGTGACATGTACTCATGCGGGCGCATGTCTTTTTTACTGAATTTCTTCACGATATTCTCCAGCGAATATTCTGATGAGATCCTGATGATCTCTTTATCTGTTTCACTAAATTGACTGGAAAAAGCCTGCATCGTATTGAAATACAGCTTTTGATACGTGAGCGAAAAAGTCTCGTTGCTATTGAGCTGCACGGCATAAGGCTCAACCAATGGGCCTATTTCCGTTTCCGGGTTCAGGGAAAAAACCAGCCTGAAATCTTTTGATGGGTCAACTCTCACGCGATTGAAAAATTTATCAATCGCCAAAGATAATGGATAGATTTTATCCGGTTATACGTGAAGCAAGAATGTGGATAAATATTTTCAGGGATGTGGTTTGGGCAGGACTATTATAACTGGACAGCACAATCTACAATATCTTGGAAAACCGCTTGGTCAGCACCTTTCCATCGTATTCATAGCTTATGAAATAGAGGCCGTTCTGAAGCTCAGAAACATCAAGGTGCATTTCATTGTCATCCATTATGCTCCGGGTCATAACTTTATCACCGATAATGTTATATATGGTTACCGTAAAATTGCCCCTGCTTGGAAAGCGGACCGTCATGAAATCTTTGACAGGGTTAGGATAAAAAACAACGCTGTTAACGTCGTCATTGCCTCCCTGGAACAAATCAATAGAAGTTATCCCCGGATTTCCTTCGGGTGCTTTTAAAACTGCCGCTTTTGCAACACTTATTGATAAAGCAGCGGCCAATATTATGGTAAAAACAGCTCGTATAGTTCGATTCATAGGCTTTTTAAACTTTTATATATTGCATTTACCTAAATCAATTAGCAAATATAACAATTAATTCGGTAAAAGTGCAATAAAAAAGTGAAAAAAAATTCATGGGCAGGAGTCAGGAGTCAGGAATCAGGAGCGAAAATTGCGAATAAATAAGTCTAATCTTATTGTTTTCTTAGTTTCAGGCTCATATCCAGGCTTTTTACAGAGTGGGTCATGGCGCTTGATGAAATATAGTCAACCCCTGTCAATGCGTAGCTCCTCAGGTTTTCTTCAGTAATGCCCCCGGATGCCTCTGTTTCATACTTTCTATTAATAAGATCAAGGGCTGAACTTAACTCCGGTATTTCAAAATTATCCAGCATGATCCTGTCCACGCCACCTGTCTCCAAAACCTGCCTGACTTCATCAAGATTTCGGGTCTCAACTTCAATTTTTAGTTTCAATCCTTTATTTTCAAGATAAATATGGGTTGCTTCAATGGCTTTTTTTATTCCTCCTGCGGCATCAATATGGTTGTCTTTGAGCAGGATCATATCATAAAGCCCTGCGCGGTGATTGTATCCCCCGCCAATTTTTACAGCCATTTTTTCCAGGAAGCGTATACCGGGCGTTGTTTTTCGGAGGTCAAGAAGTTTGGTATGCAAATCTTTGATGAGGCTTGCCATCGCGTGTGTTCGGGTGGCAATACCGCTCATGCGCTGCATTATATTCAGGACCAGGCGCTCCAGCATTAAAATAGTTTGTATCCGCCCTTCAATAGTAAACGCAATTTCCCCATCTTTTACTGTATCTCCATCCTTCTTTTGAGCATTGAATTTTAGGGTCGGGTCAATAAAATGGAAAACATATTCCGCAATATCAATACCTGCCAATATGCCATCGTCCTTAATTAAAAGATTAGCAAAGCCCCTTGCCTCTTTGGGAATACAGGCTAGGGAAGAATGGTCGCCTTCGCCGACATCTTCAAGTATTGCATTTCTGATGAAATTATCAAGGGTCGGCTGAATTTCTGAAAAACGGTTTGCCTCCATAATAAGTTAACGATATTATTGCTTTTCGAAGGTTATTTCTTCGATAAACTGTTTCTGGTTTACCACCTTTACATAAACGAACGATCTGAAATTGCCCTGGCTTGTCTCCAGGTTGCCGATAATATATTTTGCCCCTTTGGCCGAGGATCCTCTGTGAATAATAGTGAATGCCCTCGGTACGTTACGGTGAAAAAATTCGCGCAGCACAAGCTCCGCCTGGTTTCTACTGTAAGTTATAGGCTTATCATCGGTTTTTACATCCACATTCTTATCAAAGTACAAAGCAATGCCATGGGCGTCGCCAACCTTGATGGCAGATGCAATGGAATCAAATTCATCAGCCATTACTACAACAACCCCGAGGAATATAAATAACGCTACAATTGAAAATTTCCTACCGGTGTGTTTCATTCAGTACTTTCCTTGTCCGATTAATAGCCAAAACTATGCCATTGGAGCCAAATATCACAAACAAATCTATTTAATTTTTCGGCTAAGGAATGTTTGGCTGGTAGAGATAAGGCAACGCTTTGTCCCTTTTTGGGACAGTCATTGCCTTGTCTCTGCGAGGCTCAGCCGCTAATATAATTGTAACTTTGCCTGATGAATCAAAACAAGAAAGTTGCCCTGTTGATTATAGACGGTTGGGGGATAGGTAAAAATGATCCTTCTGTAAATGCGGTTGAAACGGCAAAAATGCCTTTTGTGAAAGGGCTGTTTCACCAATATCCCCATAGTTATTTATTAACTTCCGGGGCGGATGTGGGCTTGCCGGATGGCCAGATGGGAAACTCTGAAGTTGGCCACATGAATATCGGCGCGGGACGGGTGGTTTACCAGATGCTCGTGATGATAAATAAGGCTTTTGAGAACCATCAAATAGACAAAAACCCTGTATTGCTCGAAGCTTTTAAATATGCCAAAGTAAACAAAAAGAAATTTCATCTGCTTGGCCTTGTATCAGACGGCTGCGTCCATGCAAGCTTGGAACACCTGAAAGGTTTATGCACCCTGGCGGCAGAAAACCATGTTGAAAATGTATTTGTTCACGCCTTTACCGATGGTCGCGATACGGATCCGCATGGTGGGGCAGGATACATCAAAGACCTCGAAATGCACCTTGCCAAAGCAACGGGGAAAATAGCCAGTGTCATTGGCAGATATTATGCCATGGATAGGGACAAGCGGTGGGAGAGAATCAAACAAGCTTATGATTTATTGGTAAATGGAACAGGACAAACATTTCCATCGGCGGCAGAAGCTATTGAATACAATTATAATCACGATATTACAGATGAGTTTATCAAACCTGCCGTTATAACCGGAAATGATTCCAAACCACTTGCCTTAATAGAGCCAGGGGATGTTGTATTGTTCTTCAATTACAGGACAGACAGGGGCAGGGAGCTTACCATGGCGCTGAGCCAGCAGGCTTTCCCGGACTATGGGATGAAACCGCTTGACCTGGATTATATTACCATGACGCCATACGATCACACTTTTAAAAATGTAAAGGTCTTGTTCCCTGAGCAAGACCTGCAAATGACTCTTGGCGAAGTGATTGAAAAAGCAGGTAGAACCCAGTTGCGTATTGCTGAAACAGAAAAATACCCTCATGTAACTTTCTTTTTTTCAGGTGGACGGGAAACCCCTTTTAAAGGAGAAAACCGCATCATGGTTCCATCCCCCAAAGTGGCCACTTATGATCTGCAGCCATCTATGAGCGCAGCAGGTATAACCGATGCAGTCGTAAACGAGATGAATACCACAAAACCTGACCTGATTGTACTCAACTATGCCAACCCCGATATGGTGGGCCATAGCGGCGTGTTCAGCGCCGTAGTATCCGCACTGGAAACGATTGATGATTGCATGAAAAGGGTGATAGAAGCCTGTCTTAAAAATGATTACGATGCCATTGTTATTGCTGACCATGGCAACAGCGAATTTTTAGTAAACCCGGATGGTTCTCCAAATACCGCCCATACTACCAATCCAGTCCCTGTTATTTATGTAAGCAAGGAAAATAAAAATGCTAAAATTCATCCCGGAAGACTGGCAGACGTTGCACCTACAATTTTAAAATTGATGGGAATAGAACAGCCGAAGGAGATGGATGGGAAGTCAGTGATCAGTTAACAGGGAGTAGTTAGTATTATCCCGATACCCAGGCTACCATATAATTGTCGATGGTTTTCCAATAAACAGGTAGCTCTTTATAATAATTTTCTTTCTGAATGATACCCGTCACTGCCCCTTCCGGGCTCCAGGAGAAAGACTTTAATCCAAGATGTTCCTTAAACGCGAGGTTTTTTTTGCCGTAGTATTTGTACAATGCTTCTTTGCAGCACCAAACCAGGTACATCTGTTCGA
>Ga0134126_10005297_pt1 | contig 16123 bp, 10 predicted proteins | sample KB31752_FD_96881 | JGI IMG/M metagenome (GOLD analysis project Ga0134126, IMG submission 96881) | Terrestrial soil microbial communities with excess Nitrogen fertilizer from Kellogg Biological Station, Michigan, USA - KB3-175-2 | ecosystem: Environmental > Terrestrial > Soil > Unclassified ...
CACGCTGACGTCGGCGCCTGGCTGCGCTGTCGCAGGGTCTGCGGTCACTGGGCTGTCCCTTTCGGCGCGAGGAGCGGGCCGGTCTCGTGCACACCGAACTCAAGACTGCCCGACGTCAGTTCCATGAACGCCTCCTCGAGCGAGGCGAGCTGCGGCGTCAGTTCGTAGAGCACCACCGAACCTGACGACGCGAGCTCGCCGATCCGCCTGGCCTCCATGTTGGTCACCGTGAGCAACTGGGCGCCGTCAGTGCCCGCTGCGGACGCGGGACCGGCGGACGCGATTTTTCCGCCATCAGAAACGATCAGCTCGGTCAGCCTTCCGGCGTCCGGCGTGCGCACCAGTACCGACTTCTCCGTGCCACGGGCGATCACCTCGGCGGTGCTCGAATCGGCGATCAGCCTGCCCTTGCCGATGACGATGAGATGGTCGGCGGTGACCGCCATCTCGTTCATCAGGTGGCTGGACACCAAGATCGTGCGGCCCTGCCCGGCTAGGTGCTTCATCAGGTTCCTGATCCAGAGCACGCCCTCCGGGTCAAGGCCGTTCACAGGCTCGTCGAGCAGCAGCACGTGCGGGTCGCCGAGCAGGGCAGCGGCAATGCCGAGTCGCTGGCTCATGCCGAGCGAGAAGCCGCCCGCACGCTTGCCAGCGACGTCCTGCAGGCCGACGAGTTCGAGCATCTCCCCCACCCTGCTGGCCGGAAGGCCCTGGCTCTGGGAGAGGAACAGAAGGTGATTACGGGCGCTACGTCCGGTATGCGTCGACTTGGCCTCGAGCAGCGCGCCAACCGTGCGCAACGGGTCCGCCAGGTCGCGGTAGAGCCTGCCGTCGATCGTGGCGCTGCCGCTCTGCGGCCGGTCAAGGCCGAGGATGATGCGCATCGTGGTGGACTTTCCCGCGCCGTTCGGCCCGAGGAACCCAGTCACCTTGCCTGGCACCACCGTGAAGCTGAGATCGTCGACGGCAGTCTTGCTGCCGAAGCGCTTTGTGACCCCGCGTACCTCGATCAAGCGCCGCCTCCTCGTCGGTCGCGCCCGAAGCAACTCTAGTCAGCCCGATCCTGGCCGGCACGACTCCTGGCGAAACACGCGATATAGCTTAACGCCAAGGCGGTCGTTCCGGTCATTCGCTCACCGAGCGGTCAAGCCTGCGTACTCTGCGCCGCAATTCGGCCCACAGGTCGCCAACCTGGCGATCAAGCTCGCCAAGCGAGCCGGAGTTGTCGATCACGAAGCCGGCGATCGCCAGCCGCCGCTCGCGTGTCGCCTGGGCAGCCATCCTGGCCCGTGCCTGGTCCTCGCTCATGCCGCGCAATTTCATCAGCCGGTCGAGTTGCAGCGCGGGCGGCGTGTCAACAACAACGACGACGTCGTATCCGGGTGCCAGGTCGTTCTCCGCGATCAGCGGTACGTCGTGCACCACGATCGCGTCGGCGTCCGCCGTGGTCTCCAGTTCGGTCATCCGCTTGCCGACCAGCGGGTGCACGATGCCGTTGAGCTGCGCGAGCTTAGCCGGATCGGCAAAGACGACCTCGCCGAGACGCTCCCGGTCCAGCGCTCCGTCAGCGCGGAGCATGTGCGGCCCGAACACCGCGATCACCTGTTCAAGCCCCGGCGTGCCCGGCCCGACTACCTCTCGCGCGATCGCGTCGGCGTCGATGACGATGGCTCCTTGCGCGGCCAGCCGCCGCGAGACCTCGCTCTTGCCAGCGCCGATCCCGCCGGTCAGCCCGACCCTGAGCACCGCGCCAACTCCCTCGTGTTGGTGATGGCTTGCTACGTACGTCGGCCCGGCCTTGTCGTTACGACAACGCCGGGCCGACGAAGGTTTGTGCTTGGACTAGTTGCGGCCGCCTGACAGCTTCTCGCGCAGCGCCGCCAGCGCTTCGTCCGAGGCTAGAGCGCCGCCTGCGTCGCCCGAGTCCGTTGAACCCGAGGTGTGCGAGCTGGCGCCTGACTCGTCGTCGCCCTCTTCGCCCTCGGCCTTGCTGCGAGCTTCGGCAACCTGGCGCTGGTGCGCTTCGAAGCGGGCCCGAGCCTCGGCGTACTGCCGCTCCCACTCCTCGCGCTGCGCCTCGAAGCCCTCGAGCCACTCGCCCGATTCCGGGTCGAATCCGTCCGGGTAGACGTAGTTGCCCTGCTCGTCGTAGGTGGCCGGCATGCCGTAAAGGGTCGGGTCGAAGTCATCGCCGGTGATCTCGCCGGTCTGACCCTCGTTGGCCTGCTTGAGCGACAGGCTGATCCGGCGACGGTCGAGGTCGATGTCGATGATCTTGACGAAGATCTCGTCGCCCACCTGAACGACCTGCTCGGGAATCTCCACGTGCCGGTCGGCGAGTTCGGAGATGTGCACCAGGCCCTCGATGCCCTCCTCGACCCGCACGAACGCGCCGAATGGCACCAGCTTGGTGACCCGGCCAGGCACGACCTGACCGATCTGGTGCATCCGGGCGAACTGCTGCCACGGGTCTTCCTGCGTGGACTTGAGCGACAGCGAGACCCGCTCGCGGTCCATGTCCACGTCGAGCACCTCGACGGTGACCTCCTGGCCCACCTCCACCACCTCGCCCGGGTGGTCGATGTGCTTCCAGGACAGTTCGGACACGTGCACGAGGCCGTCAACGCCGCCGAGGTCGACGAAAGCGCCGAAGTTCACGATCGAACTGACGACACCCTTGCGAATCTGACCCTTTTGCAGCGTGTTCAGGAAGTTCTGGCGCACCTCGGACTGGGTCTGCTCAAGCCACGCCCGGCGAGACAGAACCACGTTGTTGCGGTTCTTGTCCAGCTCGATGATCTTCGCCTCGATCTCTTTGCCGACATACGGCTGCAGATCGCGGACCCGGCGCATCTCAACCAGCGACGCTGGCAGGAATCCGCGCAGGCCTATGTCCAGGATCAGGCCGCCCTTGACGACCTCGATCACCGTGCCGGTGACGACGCCGTCCTCGTCCTTGATCTTCTCGATCGTGCCCCAAGCGCGCTCGTACTGCGCACGCTTCTTGGACAGGATCAGCCGACCTTCCTTGTCCTCCTTTTGCAGGACAAGGGCTTCGATGTGATCGCCGGTCTTGACGACCTCGTTCGGGTCGACATCGTGCTTGATCGACAGTTCTCTTGACGGGATGACACCCTCGGTCTTGTAGCCGATGTCGAGCAGGACTTCGTCTCTGTCGACCTTGACTACTGTGCCGTCGACGATGTCTCCGTCGTTGAAGTACTTGATGGTCTCGTCGATCGCGGCGAGGAAGGCCTCCTCCGAACCGATGTCGTTAACGGCAACCTGAGGGGTCGAGGTGGCCTGCGTGCTACTGGTCGTCATGTGTGAGTGGGCTCCGGATACGGACAGGATTTGTTTTGGGCGCGATGTGCTGTGCGTCCGACATAGAGGCTGGAGTGCCTGGTCATCAACACCGGCCTGGCACTCTCAGCGCCTGCGGCCTCTCTGACCATGGCGGACTGCGAAAGATCACAACGCACCGATCAGCATATGAGAGCGTGGGCGGACGGTCAATCGCAGTGGCCTCCGACGAGGCCCGTCTGATCCCTCAATGGGCGGCATCGGCCCAGCTTCTGCCGGTGCCCATGGAAACTTCAAGCGGTACCGTCATCGAGAAAGCGCCGCACATCGCGGCGGCAACCAGGTCACGCAGTCGATCAAGCTCCCCGGACGCGACCTCGAACAGCAGTTCGTCGTGTACTTGCAGCAGCATCCGGGATCGGAGGCCGCTTTCGCTGATCGCCTGGTCCACCGAGAGCATGGCGACCTTGATGATGTCGGCGGCCGACCCTTGGATCGGAGCGTTAAGCGCCATCCGCTCGGCCATCTCCCTGCGCTGCCTGTTGTCTGAGGTCAGGTCGGGCAGGTACCTGCGACGGCCGAGCATGGTCTGCGTGTAGCCGTCCTTGCGCGCCTGGGCGACCACCTGGCGCAGGTAATCCCGTACACCACCGAACTGCTCGAAGTAGCCCTCCATCAGGTCGCGAGCCTCGTCGGTGCTTACCCGCAGCCCCTGGGCCAGGCCGTAGGCGGACAGGCCGTACGCCAGGCCGTAGTTCATCACCTTGACCTTGGCCCGCAGGTCGCCGGTCACCTCATCGGCTGGCACGCTGAACACGCGCGCCGCCGTCGCCGCGTGGAAGTCATGGCCAGATCCGAACGCGGCGGCCAGCGCCTCGTCACCGGATAGGTGCGCCATGATCCTCAGCTCGATCTGGCTGTAATCGGCGGTGAGCAGGCACTCGTACCCGTCGCCCACGATGAAGCCCTGCCTGATCCGCCTGCCCTCTTCGGTCCTGATCGGAATGTTCTGCAGATTCGGGTCGGTGGAGCTGAGCCGGCCTGTGGCGGCGATCATCTGGTTGTAGGTGGTATGTATCCGGCCGTCGTGACCAGCCATCGGGATGAGCGAATCGACGATGCTCTTGAGCTTGGCCACGTCGCGGTGCCTGAGCAGGTGCTCGAGCACCGGATGGCCGGTGGCCGCGAGTAGCCCGGTCAGCGCTTCTGAGTCGGTGGTGTAGCCGGTCTTGATCCGCTTGGTCTTCGGCAGTCCGAGATCGGTGAACAGCACTTCCTGCAGCTGCTTGGGCGAGCCGAGGTTGAACTCGTGCCCCGTGGCGGCGAACGCTCCCTGCTCAGCCGCCTTGACCTCGCCGCCCAGGCTCGCCGACATCTCGGCGAAGTGCTCGATGTCGGCGGCGATCCCGGCGTTCTCCATCTTGGCAAGCACGGTGACCAGCGGCAGCTCGACATCGGCGAGCAACTCGGTGGCGCCGCGGTTGCCCAGGTCGGCGTCGAGCGCATCGGCAAGCTCGGCGGTGGCCAGGCCGCGCTCGGCCAGCGACATCGCGACTTGCGAGTCCTCGGCGACCATGTCGAGCGTCATCTGACCGGTAGCGGCCTCGCCGCCGTCTCTCAGCTCGTGCCCTGTGTAACGCACCGCGAGGTCGGCAAGGTCGAAGGAACGCTGCCCAGGCAAGGCCAGATAGGCAGCCAGCGCGGTGTCGCTGGTCAGGCCGCGCAGCGGCCAGCCGTGCGCAGCGAGCGCGTGGATCGGCCCCTTGGCGTCGTGCATGGCCTTAGGCGAGGACTCATCGCCGAGCCAGTCGGCGAGCGCCCGGTCGTCTTCCTCGGTCAGCGTCACCGGATCGATGTAGGCAGCGGGACTCGTCTTGTCGTCGATCGCGAAGGCCAGCGCCAGGCCGGTAAGCACGCCAGTGCCCCTGCCCCACGTGCCGCTGGCGGCCAGCCCGGCCCGGCCGGTCTTCGCGTGCTCGGCGAGCCACTCGGCTACCTCGCCGGGGCCGAGCCTGGCCAGGTCGACGTCGAAGCCGCCTTGCGCGGCCGCGGGAACGGCGGCGGTGAGCTGGCCCAGGATCCCGTTCGGCAAGGTCGTGTACAGGCGGTCGCGCAGCACTCGGAACTGCAGCGTGTCGAAGAGCTGGTGGATCTGGTCCCTGTCCCAGGAGGCGGGAACCAGGTCGCGCGGGCCGACCTCGAGCGGCACGTCACGGGAGAGCTCGGTTAGCCTCCTGTTGCGCAGCACGCTGTCCAGGTGCTCGCGCAGGTTGTCACCGACCCGGCCCTTCACCTGATCGACGTGATCGACTAGCTCAGCAAGCGAGCCGAAATCGGCGATCCACTTCGTCGCCGTCTTTTCTCCGACGCCTGGGATACCTGGCAGGTTGTCGCTCGGGTCGCCGCGCAACGCGGCGAAGTCCGGATACTGGGACGGCGTCAGCCCGTACTTGGCTATCACCGCCTCTGGGGTATACCGCGCCATCTCGCTTATGCCGCGCATTGTGTAAAGGACCGTGACGTGGTCGGTGACAAGCTGGTAAGTGTCTCGGTCGCCAGTGACGATCAGCGCCCGCATTCCGTCGGCTTCGGCCTGCGTGGCCAGCGTCGCGATCACATCATCAGCTTCGTATCCAGGCGCGGACAGCCACTGGATGCCAAGCGCGTCGAGAACCTCGAAGATCAGGCTCAGCTGATTCCTGAAGTCGGCCGGGCTCTCCTTGCGCGTCGCCTTGTACTCGACGAACTGCTCGTGCCTGAATGTGGGCTCGCTCCGGTCGAACGCGACGGCGACATGCGTCGGCTTCTCGTCCCGCAGCACGTTGATCAGCATCGCGGTGAAGCCGTAGACCGCGTTTGTCGGCTGGCCTGTCGTGGTTGAGAAGTTCTCAATCGGCAGCGCGAAGAAAGCGCGGTAGGCGAGGGAATGCCCGTCGAGCAGCAGGAGCAGGTCACGCCGGTCGGCGCTTGAGTCAGCCACCCGGTAATCCTAGTGCGACGCGGCGACAAACAGGCTGCTGTCGCCGACCACTACGCTGACCAATGGGTCCCGCGAACGGTGCCCAGGAGCCGAGTTGGGGGATTAAGGCGTGACGATCAGGGATTCCCGGCCCGGAGCGGACGACATGAACCTGGCGCTCGGGCAGTCACTCGCACAGCGCCTTGGCATCACGATCACCGAGGCGTCGCCGCAGCGGGTCGTTGGCACCATGCCGGTCGAGGGGAACACCCAGCCGTACGGGCTGCTCCATGGCGGCGCGTCGTGCGTGCTTGCCGAGACGCTCGGCTCGGTTGGTGCGGCCCTGCACGCGGGAAGCGACAAGTTCACGCTCGGGATCGAGATCAACGCCACTCATCACCGCGCGGCCGCGGCTGGTTATGTGACTGGCGTGGCCACGCAGGTGCACGCCGGACAGACCCTCGCCACGTACGAGATCGTGATCAGCGATGATCATGGCCGCCGGGTCTGCACGGCCAGGCTCAGCTGCCTGCTGCGCGACGCGATGCCTCGCGGCGGCGGCAGCCGCGCCACCGCGGCCGGCAACCAGCCGATCTAGGGCCGGCCCAGTTCAGGGCCAAGCACCGAACGGATGTTTGGCTCATACCGGCCGGGTAATCGCAGTGTCCGCGCGCGAGATCGCGCCGGTCGCTACGGTGTTCCCCGGAGCTTGAAGATCCGAGTAGAGAACGTGCCGACCCGGGGAAGGCCGACACGGCACCAAAGGACCGGCTGGCTCCGTACCGTCGCTGCCCGACGCAGCGGACGTCAGCAAGCGAGCGGGCGCCGGGTCTGCGCGGGGGTGAGGACCTGGCCCCGCTCGCTTGCCTAAAGACGCGGACTGCCGGCGTTCCGCTAAGCAGGCGGGTCGGTTGGCACCCCGGTGGCATCAAGCGACTCAGCGGCACCGCCCGCGTCGGCCTCGGCCGGATCCGCAGGCCTGACCTGCTGCTGATGCTCGTCGAGTATCTCCTGGGCAAGCGCTCGCATGGTCATCCGGCGGTCCATGGACGTCTTCTGTATCCACCTGAACGCCTCTGGCTCGGTGATGCCGCGCGCGGCCTGCAGGATGCCCTTCGCCCGGTCGAGCAGCTTGCGCATCTCAAGACGATCACGCAGGTTGGTGACTTCTTTCTGAAGAGCGCCGACTTCGGCGAATCTGCTGACCGCGATCTCGATCGCCGGGATCAGGTCGGCCTTGGTGAATGGCTTTACCAGGTAAGCCATGGCTCCGGCGCTGCTCGCCCGCTGCACGAGGTCGCGCTGGGAGAAGGCCGTAAGTATGACCACGGGCGCCAGCCGACGTGCCGAAATCTGCTCGGCGGCCGATATGCCGTCGAGTACCGGCATCTTGACATCCATGATCACCAGATCTGGCCGCAGCTCGGCGGCCAGCTTGACGGCAGCCTCGCCGTCGGATGCTTCGCCGACCACGACGTAAGCGTCTTGACCCGGCTCCTCAAGCATCTCCTTGAGGTCAAGCCGGATCAGCGCCTCATCCTCGGCGATAACCACTCGGTAGGGAGTCTGGCTCACCCACTAAAGACTATCCGTAGCCGCTACATTGAACAGATGCACGGCGCGCCGCAAGCGCCTGCGAAGTCCCCAGATGTCACGCCCCGGTAGACCAACGGCAGAGTCAATGGCCTCAAAATCCATCAAGTGTGGGTTCGAATCCCACCCGGGGCACCGTCACGGGCATCGTCCGCAGAGCCCGTCTGCGCCGGCGAGACCGGCACGGCAGCGAGTTTTCCGCTCGCAGGCCCTCCAGGGTCGGCAGTGCCCCCAGGGTCGGCAGAGCCCCCAGGGTCGGCAGCCAGCGGCTCTGGCCCTAGCCTGGCCCTAGTCGCGTACAGGAACGCGATAGCACCCGCCAGCACGGCCACGGCAGCTAGTTGCTTGACCAGCATCCCTGATTGCTGCTGCGGGCCGGTGAGGGCCGCGGATTGCGCGCCGAGCATGCCGACCGCGTAACCGCCGATGCAGATCGCGAGCGCGCGGTTACCGGTCAAGCTGAGCCTGCGGATCAGGTACGCCAGGGTCACGGCGACGGCGAAGTCCCAGATGGCCTCGTAGAGAAATATCGGCTGGAACGTGTTGAAATCCTGGTAGCCGGACACCCGGCTGGCCGGCGAGATCGGCACCGCCCACGGCACCGTCGCCGGCGGCCCGTACAGGCTCTGGGCGAACCAGTTGCCGAGCAGGCTGATCGCCGCGCCAATCGCTATTCCAGGCGCGGCCGCGGCGAGCACAGGCCCAGCCGCCACGTTCTGCTTGCGGCACCAAAGGCAGGCGGCGGCGATCCCGGCCACGGCCGCGCCTGGCAAACCAAGGCCACCGTCCCAGATACGGAAGATGCCGACCCAGTCTTGACCATGACCGAAATACCTGTGGTAGTCGATGATGATCCGGTAGACCCTGGCACCGACGAGGCCGACAGGAACCGCCACGGTCGCGATGTCGATCATCAGCCACGGCCGGCCGCCAACTGCCCTGTACCTGCGCTCGGTCAGCCAAAGCAACGCGAGCACCCCGAGCACGACGCACAGCGCGTAGCCGTGCACGGCCACCGGACCGAGACGCCAGATCCCGCTGACTGGACCTGGCAAGGAGGCGACCGACATGTCTGGTGACGTTACCCCCGACCGTCGCGAGTTAGCCAATTAGCCCGAGGCGGGAGAAGAGACGCGCTACGGGCCGGCGCGCAGAGGTGCTGCTGAGGAGGGGATAGCGACTGGCAATTCTGTCCCGCCCGACAGGTACAGGTCGACCGACGCGGCGGCCGACCGGCCCTCGGCGATCGCCCATACGATCAGCGACTGGCCCCTGCCCATGTCGCCGGCCACGAACACGCCAGGCACCGACGTGGCGTACCCGTCGTCTCGCGGCACCCGGCCGCGCTCGTCCAGGCCTATGCCGATGCCGGAGAGCAGTCCGCGGTCCTGCGCCCCGGTGAAGCCCATCGCCAGCAGCACGAGATCGCATGGCACCTCGCGTTCCGTCCCTGGCCTTGGCTTCATCCCGCCGTCCGCCAGATCGACCTCGACCAGCCTGAGCGCGCGTACCCGGCCGGACTCGTCGGCGAGGAATTCCCTGGTGGACACCGCGTACACCCGCTGGCCGCCCTCCTCGTGCGCGGTCGAGGTGCGGAAGACCATCGGATACGTCGGCCAGGGCTGGCTGGCCGGCCTGCGGTCAGGCGGCCTCGGCAAGATCTCGAGCTGAACCACCGACGCGGCGCCTTGCCGGTGCGCCGTGCCCAGGCAGTCCGCGCCCGTGTCGCCGCCGCCGATGATCACCACGTGCCTGCCGCGCGCGGACACCACTAGGGGTTCAGGTGGGTCACCGCCAGACCGGGCCGACCTGGCCACAGCCTGGTTCGCCAGCGTCAGGTACTCCATCGCCTGATGTATCCCGGCCAGCCCGGCGCCGGGCACGGGCAAGCCTCTGGGCACCCGGGCCCCGCAGGCGAGTACGACCGCGCGGAACTCGTCGAGCAAGACATCCGCGCCGATGTCGACGCCGACCCTGACGCCGCACGTGAACGACGTGCCCTCGCCGCGCAGCTGCTCAAGCCGCCGGTCGAGCAGTCGCTTCTCGAGCTTGAACTCGGGTATTCCGTACCGCAGCAGGCCACCAGGCAGATCGGCTTGCTCGAACACGGTCACCGCATGACCAGCCCGGGTGAGCTGCTGGGCAGCGGCAAGTCCAGCAGGTCCCGACCCGACCACGGCGACGGGCTGGCCAGCGGCGACCGCGACCCGGCCGGGTGGCTCGGCGACCACCCAGCCTTCGGCGAACGCCCGGTCGATGATCTCCACCTCGACTTGCTTGATCGCGACCGGGCCGGAGTTGATGCCGAGCACGCAGGCTGATTCGCATGGCGCCGGGCACAGCCTGCCGGTGAACTCGGGGAAGTTGTTGGTCGCGTGCAGCGCCGCGACCGCGTCCTGCCACCGCTGGCGCCGCACCAGGTCGTTCCACTCGGGGATCAGGTTGCCGAGCGGGCAGCCGTGGTGGCAGAACGGTATGCCGCAGTCCATGCACCGTCCCGCCTGGCGCTCAAGCTCGGCCGACCCGAATTCCAGGTGGACCTCACGCCAGTCCTGAATTCTGACATCGACTGGCCGCCTGGCCGCCGTGCGCCTCGGCGTCGTCATGACCGCACCGCCGCCATGACCGCGTCGGCCACGTCGATGCCGTCCCGCTCGGCCCGCCTGGTCGCGGCGAGAACCCGCTTGTAGTCCTTCGGCATGACCCGGCTAAAGCTGAGCACCGCGCTCGCCCAGTCATCGAGCAGGGCGGCGGCCACCGGTGAGCACGTGCTCGCGTAGTACCGGCCGATCAGGTCATGCAGGAACTCGGCGTCGACCGCGCTCAGCGGCTCCAGGTCGGCCATTTCGGTGTTCACCAGGCTCGGGTCAGCGTCGAGCAGGTAGGCGATGCCGCCGGACATGCCGGCGGCGAAGTTCCTGCCGACCGGGCCGATGACCGCGACCCGGCCGCCGGTCATGTACTCGCACCCGTGATCGCCGACGCCCTCAGCCACCGCGGAGGCACCGGAGTTGCGCACGCAGAACCGCTCACCGACAACCCCGCGGAAGAACATCTCGCCGCTGGTCGCGCCGTAACCGATGACGTTGCCAGCGATGATCTGCTTGTGGGCCGCGAACGTCGCGGCCGGATCTGGCACCACCACGATCCGCCCACCTGAGATGCCCTTGCCGACATAGTCGTTGGCGTCGCCGCTGAGCCTTATCGTGACGCCTCGGGGCAGGAACGCGCCGAGCGACTGGCCGGCCGAGCCTCGCAGCCGGACCACGATCGTGTTGTCTGGCAGGCCCTCGCCGCCCCACCGTCTCGTCACCTCGTACCCGAGCATGGTGCCGACCGTCCTGTTGACATTCCTGACCGGCAGGTCAAGCCGCACCTGCCTGCCTTCCTCGAGCGCGCCATCGGCAAGCTGGATCAGCGTCTGGTCGAGCACCCCGTCCAGGCCATGCTGCTGGTGCCGCATGCGCCTGCGGGCCGCGCCAGGCGGCAGCGCGGGCACGTGCAGCAGCGGCGACAGATCCAGGTAGGACCCAGCCTGGTGGCCGGCCGGCGCGACCGGTGTGAGCAGCTCAGCGCGCCCAACTGCTTCATCGAGGCTGCGCAGCCCAAGCTGAGCCAGGTACTCGCGCACTTCCTGCGCGACGAACTCGAAAAAGTTCACCACGAAGTCGGGCTGGCCGCTGAACTTGCGCCTCAGCTCGGGATTCTGGGTCGCGACGCCGACCGGGCAGGTGTCGGAATGGCAGGCCCGCATCATCACGCAGCCCGACGCGACGAGCGGCGCGGTGGCGAACCCGAACTCCTCGGCGCCGAGAAGCGCCGCGATGATCACGTCCCTGCCGGTCTTGAGCTGCCCGTCGACCTGAACGATGACCCGGTCCCGCAGCCCGTTGCGCAGCAGCGTCTGCTGAGTCTCGGCTAGGCCAAGCTCCCACGGCGCCCCGGCATGCTTGATGCTGGTCAGCGGTGCCGCTCCGGTGCCGCCGTCGTGACCCGAAATCAAGATCACGTCGCTGTGTGCCTTCGCCACCCCGGCGGCGATCGTGCCGACCCCGACCTCGGCAACCAGCTTGACCGAGATCCGTGCTGCCGGATTGGCGTTCTTCAAGTCGCTGATCAGCTGGGCCAGGTCCTCGATCGAGTAGATGTCGTGGTGGGGCGGCGGCGAGATCAGGCCAACCCCAGGCGTCGAGTGCCTTGTCTTGGCGATCCACGGGTAGACCTTGTGGGCAGGAAGCTGACCGCCCTCCCCCGGCTTGGCTCCTTGTGACATCTTGATCTGCAAGTCGTCGGCGTTGACCAGGTACTCGCTGGTCACGCCGAAGCGGCCGCTCGCCACCTGCTTGATCGCCGACCTGCGCAGGTCGCCGTTGGTGTCGGCGGCGTACCTGTCCGCGTCCTCGCCGCCCTCGCCCGAGTTCGACCGGCCGCCGAGCCTGTTCATCGCGATCGCCAGGGTCTGGTGCGCTTCGGCGGACAACGAACCGTACGACATCGCTCCGGTGCAGAATCGCCTGACGATCTCGCTGACCGGCTCGACCTCGTCGATCGACACAGGCTCGTCAGCCTCGCGGATCGCAAGCAGCCCGCGCAGCGTCATCCGCCTGGTCGACTGATCGTCGATCTCCTTGCTGTACTGACGAAAAATAGCCTGCTGACCTGACCTGGTGGCGTGCTGCAGCCGGAACACCGCCTCCGGGCTGAACAGGTGCGGCACGCCGTCCCGACGCCAGGCGTACTCGCCGCCCGCCTCGAGTCGCAGCGCCGCCCCGCCGCCCGACCCTGCCCGCCCTACTGGCCGCGCTGGGTAGGCGGCCGCGAGCCGAGCGCGGACTCCATCGGCGAGCTGGTCGTAGCCAATGCCGCCGAGCCGCGACGATGTCCCGGCGAAGCAGTCGTCGATGACCTCGCTCCCGAGCCCGATCGCCTCGAAAATCTGGGCGCCGGTGTACGACGCGACCGTGGAGACTCCCATCTTCGACATGACCTTCATCAGGCCCTTGCCGAGCGCCTTGATCAGGTTGGCCGTCGCCACGGCGCCGCTGACGCCGTCGAGCAGGGACGAGCGGGCCATGTCCTGTACGGTCTCGATGGCCAGGTAGGGGCAGACCGCCGCCGCGCCGTAGCCGATCAGCAGCGCGATATGGTGCGGCTGGCGCACATCGCCCGCCTCGACGATCAGCCCGACCATGGTCCGGCTCCGCTCGGCGATCAGGTGGTGATGAACGGCACCGGTCAGGAGCAGCGAGGGAATCGGCGCCCACAGGCCCGCTGCGCCCGCGTTCGAGCTGCAGGCGCGGTCCGACAGCACGATGATCTTCGCGCCGCCTTCGATCGCCTTGGTGACCTCGGCCCTGATCTCGTCAAGCCGCGCGCGCAGCCCCTGACCGCCTCCCGAGGCCAGGTACCGTCCGTCGACCACGTGCGCGGCGAAGCCGGGCAGGTCTCTGTCCTCGTTAATATGGATGATCTTGGCGAGGTCGGTCTCGCTGATCACCGGGTACGGCAACACGATCTGCCGGCAAGACGCTGGCCCAGGCGCGAGTAGGTTGTGCTCTGGGCCGGTCGCCGACGACAGCGAGGTAACGACCTCTTCCCTGATCGCGTCCAGCGGCGGATTGGTCACCTGGGCGAACTGCTGCACGAAGTAGTCGAACAGCAGCCTGGGCCGGTCAGACAGCGCGGCCAGTGGCGTGTCGTCGCCCATCGAGCCAATCGGCTCGGCACCAAGGGATGCCATCGGGCCGAGCAGGACCCTGCGGTCTTCCTCGGTGTAGCCGAACAGCCGCTGCTGGACCGCGAGTGCCGCGCTGTCTGGTAGCTCGCGATCTCGATCGGGCAGATCGTCAAGGTGCAGCAAGCCGGCATGCAGCCAGTCGTCATACGGGTGCTCGGCCGAAAGCGCGGCCTTGACTTCGTCGTCTTCCACGATCCGGCCGGCGGCCGTGTCGACCAGGAAGATCTTGCCCGGCTGCAGCCTGCCCTTGGCCACGATCCTGGCCGGATCGATGTCGAGCACGCCTACTTCGCTGGCGAGCACGACCATGCCGTCGTCGGTAACCCAGTACCGACCAGGCCGCAGCCCGTTGCGGTCAAGCACCGCGCCGGCCAGCGTCCCGTCGGTGAACGCGATCAGCGCCGGCCCGTCCCACGGCTCCATCAGGCAGGAGTGGAACCGGTAGAACGCCCGCAGGTCAGCCGGCATCCGCTGGTCGTTCTCCCAGGCTTGCGGGATCATCATCAGCACGGCGTGCGGCAGCGACCGGCCGGTCAGGCAGAGCAGCTCAAGGCAGGCGTCGAAGCTAGCCGAGTCGCTCGCGGTCTCGTCGAGTATCGGCAGCAGCCGCTCGATGCCCGCACCAGCACCTGCGCCGTCAACACCAGGCGGGATGACCTCCGTCGCCAGCATCGCCTCGCGCGCACGGAGCCAGTTCCTGTTGCCGCGGATCGTGTTGATCTCGCCGTTGTGCGCGATGAACCTGAACGGGTGGGCGAGCGGCCAGGAAGGGAACGTGTTGGTTGAGAACCGCGAGTGCGCCAGCGCGATCGCCGAGGTGTACCTGGGATCGGTCAGGTCGGGAAAGAACCGCTTGAGCTGCGGCGCGCTCAGCATCCCCTTGTACCCGATCGTGGCCGATGAGAGCGTCACGATGTAGGCCGCGGTCTCGCGCTCAGCCCGCTTGCGCAGGCAGTACGCGCGCCGGTCGAGTTCCAGACCATGCTCGCCAACCGCGGAAGCCACGAACAACTGCATAAATCGCGGAAAATTGGCTCGGGCACCTGTGCCGCAAGAAGCCGGATCATGCGGCACGGCTCGCCAGCCAAGCACCACCAGATGCTCGGCGGCGGCGAGCTGCTCGATCCGGCGAACTTCTTCCTTCTCTGACCCCTCACCGGGAAGGAAGACGAGCCCGGCCGCGTAGTGCCCGAGCGGCGGCAGCGGGAAAGCGCAGACTTCCCTGAAGAATTCGTCGGGGATCTGGGTGAGAATCCCGGCGCCGTCTCCCGTCAGCGGATCGCTGCCCTTGGCACCCCGGTGATCCAGGTTGGCAAGCACCGTGAGCGCCTTGACGACGATGTCGTGCCCGCGCCTGCCTGACAGGTCGGCAACTAGGCCAACGCCGCAGGCATCATGTTCGTATCGCGGGTCGTAGAGGCCGCGGTGCAAGCACTGTTCCGAATTTCGGGTAGGGACCATCGGTTCTCCTGTCGTCTCGTCCGCCACGCGTGTCGCGGATAACGGGAGGGACGACTTTGGCCCACCAACCCTTGCTCAGCCGATCGCCTGCGTGCATCGGCTAAGCCACATAAGCACATCATACGTGACCAGCCGCTTTAGTTACCGGGGAGTAAATTCTGTGTTTCCTTGGCGTCACGCGCGTGCGCCGCGCACGCCGGCCGCCAGCTCGGTGGCGAGCTCGCTGACGGCCTCCCGCCCGGCCGCCGGCTCAGCGGCGTCGAGCAGCCGCTTGACGAACGCGGAGCCGACGATCACGCCATCAGCGAAGCCAGCGACCTGCTCGGCCTGCGCGCCCGTGCTGACGCCGAGACCGACGGCGACCGGCAGCGTGGTGTGCTGCCTGACCCGGGCGACGAGCCCGGCCGCGGCCTGACCAACGCTGGCCCTCGCACCAGTAGTCCCCATAACCGAAGCGGCGTAGACGAATCCGCGGCAGACCGATGAGATCAGCGCGATCCTGTCGTCCGGCGAACTCGGCGCGACCAGAAAGACCGGATCGAGCTCGTGAGCCTTGGCCGCATCGAGCCAGCCGGCCGCCTCTTCTGGCGGCAGGTCGGGGGTGATCATGCCGCTGCCGCCGGCACTGGCCAGATCCGCGGCGAACGAGTCGACTCCGTAGTGGTCGATCGGGTTCCAGTACGTCATCACGAGCACCGGCGCCCCGGTAGCCGCCACTGCCTCGACGGTGCGCAGCACGTCAGTAACGCGCACTCCCCCTTCGAGCGCCCTGTGCACGGCCTCCTGTATGACGGGACCGTCCATAAGCGGATCGGAGTACGGCAGCCCGATCTCCACCACGTCGACGCCCGCGCTGACCATCGCTGTCGCGGCGTCGATCGCCGCGTCAACCGAAGGAAACCCGGCCGGCAGGTAGCCAACGAGCGCTGCTCGCCGCTGCGCAGCCGCCCCGCGGAACGCGGCGGTCACCTTTGTTTTCGCCTGCGGAGTGCTGGTCCCGGTCACGAGCCGGCCTCCTCGCCCAGGTGACCGAACCACCGCCCGGCGATGTCAACATCCTTGTCGCCCCG
>Ga0134126_10005298_pt1 | contig 16118 bp, 16 predicted proteins | sample KB31752_FD_96881 | JGI IMG/M metagenome (GOLD analysis project Ga0134126, IMG submission 96881) | Terrestrial soil microbial communities with excess Nitrogen fertilizer from Kellogg Biological Station, Michigan, USA - KB3-175-2 | ecosystem: Environmental > Terrestrial > Soil > Unclassified ...
AACGCCACCATCCTCACCCCGGAGATGATCGCGCCGGGCATGCATCTGAACGCCGTCGGCGGCGACTGCCCGGGCAAGACCGAGCTGCACCCGGACATCCTGCGCCGCCCCGACGTGCGCGTCGTGGTCGAGTTCGAGCCGCAGTCGCGCATCGAGGGCGAAATCCAGCAGATGGATGCCGCCTACCCGGTCACCGAGCTCACCCGCGTGCTGGCCGGCAGCGCGCCGGGCCGGGCGGCCGCGCACGAGGTGACCGTGTTCGATTCGGTCGGCTTCGCGCTCGAGGACTTCTCCTCGCTGCGTTATCTCATGCGCGTGCACCAGGAGGAGCGCGGTACCCAGCGCCAGATCGACCTGGTGCCGGACCTGGAAGACCCGAAGGACCTGTTTGCGCTGCTGGCGGACGAGCGCGGCGGCGCGCCGCGCACTGCGGAGCGCGCCGGGGTCACGGCGTGAGCGCGGTGCGCACCGCGAGCCTCATCGGCGCGCCCACCGACGTGGGGGCAGCCGACCGCGGCGCCTCCATGGGACCGGAGGCGCTGCGCGTGGCAGGGCTGGACGCGGCGCTGCGCGGGCGCGAGCTCGAGGTCGTGGACCTGGGCAACCTCAGCGGCCCGGGGAACCCCTGGGAGCCGCCGCACGCCGGCTACCGCCACCTGCCGCAGGTGGTGCACTGGAACGAGCTGGTGCACCAGACGGTGTACGAGGAGCTGCGCCGCGAGCGCCTGCCGATTCTGCTCGGGGGCGATCACTGCCTCGCCATCGGCTCGATCAGCGCCGTGGCGCGTCACTGCCGCGAGCAGGGCAGGAGGCTGCGCGTGCTGTGGCTCGATGCGCACGCCGACTTCAACACCAGCCAGCTGTCCCCGAGCGGCAACGTGCACGGCATGCCGCTCGCCTGCCTGTGCGGGTTCGGGCCGCGCGAGCTGACCGGTATCGGTGGGGTGACGCCGGCGCTGCAGGCGGCGTGGGTACGCCAGATCGGCGTGCGCAGCGTCGATGCAGGCGAGAAGCGCTTCGTGCACGAGCAGGGCCTGGACGTGTTCGACATGCGGCACGTCGACGAGATGGGCATGCGCCAGACCATGGAGCAGGCGCTCGCCGGGCTCGACCGCGACACCCACCTGCACGTCAGCTTCGACGTCGACTTCCTCGACCCGGAAATCTCCCCGGGTGTCGGCACGCAGGTGCCCGGCGGCCCGACCTACCGCGAGGCGCAGCTGTGCATGGAGATGATCGCCGACACGCACCGCCTCGCCTCGCTCGACATCGTCGAGCTCAACCCGGCCTTCGACGTGCGCAACAAGACCGCGGTGCTGGCCGTCGATCTCATCGAGTCGCTGTTCGGCAAGAGCACCCTGGTGCGCCGTCCCGTGTGGCCGGCGCGCAAGAGCCGCAAGTCAGCGCCCGATACCGTCGCCTGAGGCGCCGCCCTGGCGGCGCATGTGCAGGGCGAAGCCGGGCACCCAGCTGTCCTTGGACTGGAACTCGGTGACCACGTCGTAGGCGTCATCGCCGGAGCGCTGCCAGCGGCTGCGGTACACCTGCTCGCTGCCGTTCTCGCGGTAGCTGCTGGGCGGAAACACCAGCGTCGCCCCGTCGGCTGAGACCGTGCCGCGGCTGTAGCCGCCGCCGCTCTCGATGTACAGATACTGCAGCTGCCCGGCGGCGGCATCCCACAGGTAGATGGTCTCGCCGAAGTCATCGGGCGCTCCGGCGCGATGCACGACGTGCTCGTCGCGTACGAACTTGCCGCCGTAGATCCAGCTGAAGCAGTGCTCGTCGGTGCTCTGGCTGCCGGGGAAGGTGCCCTTCCAGCAGTGTCCCACGAGGAAGCTGAGCGGCTGGTAGGCCGCGTGCGGGCCGGCAGCCGGGGCGGCCAGGGCGGGCAGCAGCACCAGGGCGAGCGCGAGGGGGGCTTTCATCGGCGTTCCTTTCGGCGTGGGGCGGGGGGCCGCGCGCGCAGCGCCCGGGGCGGGATGGCTTCGCGCTGCAGGCGGTCAAAGTAGGCGCGCAGCTGACGCACCGCGCCGTCGAAGGTGCTGAGGTCGCGATAGGTGCGCGCCTGCATGACGCCGCCCTCCATGCCGGTGAGCACGAACGCGGCCAGCTCACGCCGGTCGAGCTCGCGCGGCAGCCGCTCGCCGGCGGCGATGAGGCACTCGTGCACCGCATCGGTCCAGGCGGCGAAGTTGGCCGCCAGGCGCTCGCGTACCGCCAGGTCCGGCTCGTGCAGCTCGAGCGCGAGGCTGCCGATCGGGCAGCCGTAGGTGCACTCGGTATCGGCGAGCGACTGCCGGTAGCGCGCGAGCAGCGCGAACACCCGCTCGAGCGGGTCCTCCACGCCGCGCCACGCCGGCTCGATCAGCATGCGCCGGATGCCGTCGCGGTACAGGTCGAGCACCGCCAGCAGCAGGTCCTGCTTGCCGGGGAAGAAGTGGTAGAGGCTGCCGCTGTTGACGCGCGCCGACTGCAGCACGTCGGCGACGCTGGTCGAGCCGTAGCCCTTCTCCCAGAAGAGCTTCATGGCGGCGAGGATCAGCCGGGTGCGGGTGTCGGGGGCAGCCATGCGCGACTTGAGTGTTTGTTCAAGTCGGCAGCTTAGCCTCGCTTGAGTGAGCGGTCAAGGGCCGCCGCGTTGCAATTGCGGCGCGGCGGGGCGCATCATCAGTCGCAGCGCGAGCGCGCCGACAACAACAAGGCCCGCCGGATGCGGGCGAAAGGTGAATCATGGCCGACAGCGTCTACAAGATCCTCGAACTCGTCGGAACCAGCAGCGAGTCGTGGGAGAAGGCCGCAGGAGCTGCGGTCAGCCAGGCCGGCAAGTCAGTACGCGACCTGCGTGTGGTCGAGATCGAAGCACTCGACATGGTCGTCGAGAAGGGCAAGGTCAAGAGCTACCGCGCGAAGGTCAAGATCTCCTTCAAGCTCGAGAAGCAATAGGCCAGCGGGTCAGTGGCCTCCGCCGGCGGCGCGCCGCAGCGCGGCGCGGGCCAGCAGGCGCGTCGAGTCGAGGGTCGGCAGGGGCGAGTTGGCGTCGTTCATGATGAGCGGGAGCTCGGTGCAGCCGAGCACCACCGCGTCGCACCCTTCCGCCTGCAGGCGCGCGATGACCTTCTGCAGGTAGGCGACCGCCGTCGGCGTGAACACCCCCGCCACCAGCTCGCTGAAAATGATGCGGTTGACCTCGGCGCGCTCCACCGGATTGGGGCGCAGGTAGCCGAGGCCGTGCGCGGCGAGCTTCTCCGGGTACACCTCGCTGTCGACGAGGTAGCGCGTGCCGGTGATGGCGAGGCGCCGGAAGCCGCGCTCCAGCGCCTCCGCCGCCACCACCTCGGCGATGTGCAGCCACGGCAGCGGTGAGCGCCGCGCCACCCACGGCATCGCCTGGTGGATGGTGTTGTCCGGGCAGATGAGGAAGCCGGCGCCGGCGCGCGCCAGCTTTTGCGCCGAGGACAGCATCAGCTGCGCCACGCCCGCCCAGTCGTCGCGGTCGATGCAGCGCATGTACTCGGCCAGCGAGTGCGTGTGCATCGACACCTCGGGGTGATCGAGCGCACCGAGGTACTGCGCCCCTTCGAGGCACACGGTGCGATAGCACAGCGCCGCGCCCTCGGCGGAGCAGGCGACGATGCCGATGTGCCGCGACATGCGCCGATTCTACGCGGCGCGCGCCGCCGACGCGCTACGGCATAATCGCTGCCGCCCGCGGCACCGGCCGCCGCGCCCAACCAAGCCACCCCGGGACACGCATGACCTTCAATCGCGGCGAACTGCTCCTCCTCGGCCTGTGCGCGGCGCTCGCGCTGGGCGCACTGTGGGCCTGCACCCCGGTACTGCGCGGCGGCGGCCGGCCCGCCTACCCGCCGGCGCCGCGCGGCAGCGTGGTCGAGGACTACCATGGCACGCGGGTCGCCGACCCGTACCGCTGGCTCGAGGAGCTCGACTCGCCTGCGACGCGCGCCTGGGTCGAGGCCGAGGGGCAGCTGACCGATGCATACCTCGCGCAGCTGCCGCAGCGCGCGCGCATCCGCGACCGCATCGCCGCGCTCTACGACTTCGAGAAGACCGGCGTGCCGTTCAGCCAGGGCGGGCGTTACTTCTACACCAGCAACAGCGGGCACCAGGATCAGAGCGTGCTGCTGATGGCCCCGGCAGCCGACGCGGCCGCCGTGGTGGCGCTCGACCCGAACGGGCTGCCGCCGGCGGGCCATCCGGTGGTGACCGGCTACGTCCCAAGCCACGACGGCCGGCTGATGGCCTACGGGGTATCGCTGTCGGGGTCGGACTGGACCGAGTGGCGCATCCGCGACCTGGAAAGCGGCACCGACCTGCCGGACGTGCTCGCGCACACCAAGTACTACCCGCCGGTCTTCAGCCGCGACGGCAAGGGCCTGTACTACGGGGCGTTCCCGGCGCCGGCGGCCGACGCCGAGCTCAGCACCCGGGACAGCGGCCACGCCGTGTACTTCCATGAGCTCGGCACGCCCGCCACGCACGACCGGCGCGTGCTCGGCGATGCGGCGCACCCGGACTGGCAGTACGAGCCGCACCTGACCCCCGACGGGCGCTGGCTGGTGGTGGTGAGCGGGGAGGGAGAGGTGGGCGACAAGGGACGCGAGGACGTGTACGTCGTCGAGCTGGCCTCGGGACACGTCAGCGCGATGGCCAGCGGCTTCGCCGCGGCCTACACCTATGTCGGCGCCGCCGGCGGCCGGCTCTACTTCCTGACCTCGCTCGAGGCACCCAACGGGCGCGTGATCGCCGTCGACCCGCAGCAGCCGGCGGCGGCCTGGCGTACGGTGATCCCGCAGGGGCGCGACGCCATCGAGTTCGCCGGCCGCAGCGTGACGCTCGTCGGGCACCGCCTGCTGGTGCGCTCGCTGCACGATGCGCACAGCCGCGTGGTCAGTTACGCGCTCGATGGGAGCGGTGCGCGCGAGATCGAGCTGCCGGGGGCGGGCACGGCGGTGGGGTTCGACGGCGAGACCGACGACCCGGAGACCTACTACGCCTTCAGCGACCTCGTCACGCCGCCGACGGTGTACCGCTACGACGTGGCCGGCGGGCGCAGCAGCGTGTGGCGCGCGCCGCGCGTCGCCTTCGATCCGGCCGCGTTCCAGCAGCAGCAGGTGTTCTACCCCGCCAGGGACGGCACGCGCATCCCGCTGCTGCTCGCCTTCCGCCGCGGCCTCAACCTGCACGCCAACAACCCGGTGCTGCTGTACGGCTACGGCGGCTTCGGGCTGTCGAGCCTGCCGGCGTTCAACCCGGCGCGCATCGCCTGGCTGGAGATGGGCGGCGTGTTTGCGCTCGCCAACATCCGCGGCGGCGGCGAGTACGGCGAGGCCTGGCACCGCCAGGCGATCCGCACCCACAAGCAGGTGGTGTTCGACGACTTTCTCGCCGCCGCCCGCTTCCTGATCGACCACCATTACACCAGCGCGCCGCGCCTGGCGATCCACGGCCGCTCCAACGGCGGCCTGCTGGTCGGCGCCTGCCTCACGCAGCGCCCCGACCTGTTTGGCGCGGCGGTGGCGCAGGTGGGCGTGCTCGACATGCTGCGCTTCAACCGCTTCGGCCAGGGCGCCGGCTGGGAAGGGGACTACGGCTCGCCGCAGGACCCGCAGCAGTTCCGCGCGCTGTACGCCTACTCGCCGCTGCACAACGTGCGCCCGGGCGTGCGCTACCCGGCGACGCTGGTGATCACCGGCGACCACGACACGCGCGTGATGCCCATGCACTCGTTCAAGTTCACCGCCGCGCTGCAGGCGGCGCAGGCGGGAGCGGCGCCGATCCTGCTGGAGGTCGACCGCGCCTCGGGCCACGGCGGCGGCGAGACCGTGACGCAGGCGATCGAGCAGAGCGCGGACATCTACGCGTTCCTGGCACGCAACCTGCGCCTGCGCGGCGCGGGTGGGCGCGCGCGGTAGCGTTCCAGGCCACGTTCCAACTTTGTTACAAGCCCGCGCCGGGCCCGCGCGGGAGTAAGCTCCCGCGCGGGTTGCAAGCCAGGGAGCGCACCATGAATACCAACACCCGCCCCACGCCCGCGCGCACGCTGTTGCTCGCCGTCTGCACCGCCGCCGCCGTCTGGTCGCTGGCGCGCGCCGATGAGGAGCGCGAAGCGCGCCGGCTGGAGGTCACCAGCATGACGTTCACCGACGGTGCGACGCTGCCGCTGAGCGCCGTCGACAACATCAGCGCCAACAACCTCAACGTCTGCACCGCGGACGGCAGCGCCGGCGGCAACGAATCGCCGCAGCTGAGCTGGCGGCACGCGCCGCACAACACCCGCAGCTTCGTGGTCATCGCCTACGACACCACGGCGGCATTCTCGCACTGGGGCATGTACAACATCGCCGCGCGCACCACCAGCCTGCCGCAGAACGCGGGCGCCGCGAGCAGCAGCTTCGGCCGCCAGGTGAACAACGACTTCGGTGATTTCGGCTACGAGGGACCGTGTCCGCCGACCGGCGTGGAGCCGTTCGCGCATCACTACGTGTTCAGCGTGTACGCGCTCGACACCGAGCTCAGCCTGCCGGCCTCGGCCAACTTCCCCGCCAACGCCGAGACGCTGCTGCACGCGCTGCTGGCGGCCGGCCGCGGCGGTCACATCCTGGCGAGCGGCAGCATCACCGGGCTGTTCTCGAGCACCCCGGCACAGTGAGGCCGGGGCGCGCCGGGCCCTAGGTGCGCCCGAGCGGCTGGAAGCTGACCCCGGACAAGGCCTTCACCAGTCCGTCGAACTCGGCCGGGCGCGGATCGCCGCTGGCATTGACGGTCATGCGGTACAGGTGCTGGTCGACGATGACGTAGGTGACACAGGAGTAGGCGGTTCCCTTGTCGCCGGCATGCGCGTGGACCACGGTCCAGGCGCCGTGGCCGCCGACCACGGTCGGCGCCCCCCGAGTTGCTGACTCGACGTCGGCGTTGAACTGCGCATCGAGCCGCGCGCGGTACGCCGGGCTCGCGACGTCACTCCCCGGCGCAACCGGACCGCTCTCGCGGAAGATGCGCATCACCGCAACGCCCAGTCCGAGCGTCATCTCGTAGCCGTCGGGTCGCTCGCTGACCTGTGGCGCCGAGGTCCCCGGCGGCACCCGCATGATGCTGAGGCCAAGCGCGGGCACGTCGACGTCGGGCACCGCGGCGCCGCCGGCGAGCGGCCGCAGGGCGACAAGGAGTAGGAGCGGCCAGTACGGTCGCGGCATGCAACGAAGACCTGCGTGGCGGATGGAAGTTCGCTAGCTTGCGACGCCGGCGCACCTCAGCGCAACATTGCGCCATGCCACAAGCAACCTGGAGCACGCGCCGCGACGACAAGGCGCGGCGCCTGGCAGGGGTCGCGCCGTTCACGCGCGGCAAGTTCCTCGACACCGCGGCGATCGTGCCGGCCCTGCAGGCGCTGCTGCGGCCCGGCGATCGCGTCGCGCTCGAGGGCAACAACCAGAAGCAGGCGGACTTCCTGTCGCGGTCGCTGGCGCAGGTCGACCCGCGCGCCGTGCACGACCTGCACTTGCTGATCTCCTCGATCAGCCGCCCCGAGCATCTGGACCTGTTCGAGCGCGGCATCGCCCGCAAGGTGGACTTCGCCTTCGCCGGCCCGCAGAGCGTGCGCGTCGCGCAGCTGCTGGAGGCGGGGCGCCTGGAGGTGGGCGCGATCAATACCTACGTCGAGCTGTACGCGCGCATGTTCGTCGAGCTCGGCCCGCAGGTGGCGCTGGTGTGTGCCGCGCGCGCCGACGCCGCCGGCAACCTCTATACCGGCGCCAACACCGAGGACACGCCCACCATCGTCGAGGCCGCCGCGTTCCGCCACGGCATCGTCGTGGCGCAGGTCAACGAGATCGGCGAGTTGCCGCGGGTCGACATCCCGGGCTCGTGGGTCGATCTCGTGGTGCAGGCGGACCGGCCGTTCGCGCTCGAGCCGCTGTTCACGCGCGACCCGGCGCAGATCAGTGCGCAGCAGGTGCTGATGGGCATGATGGTGATCCGCGGCATCTACGAGCGCCACGGCGTCACCAGCCTCAACCACGGCATCGGCTTCGACACCGCAGCGATCGAGCTGCTGCTGCCGACCTACGGCGGCTCGCTGGGGCTCAAGGGCCGGATCTGCCGCAACTGGGCCCTCAACCCGCACCCGACGCTGATCCCGGCGATCGAGAGCGGCTGGGTGGAGAGCGTGTACTGCTTCGGCAGCGAGGTCGGCATGGAGGAGTACGTGCGCGCGCGCCCCGACGTGTTCTTCGTCGGCAGCGACGGCAGCCTGCGCTCCAACCGCGTGCTGTGCCAGCTGGCCGGTCAGTACGGCGTCGACCTGTTCGTCGGCTCGACGCTGCAGATGGACGGCGATGCCAACTCCTCCACCGTGACGCTGGGACGCCTGGCCGGTTTCGGTGGCGCGCCCAACATGGGCCACGACCCGCACGGCCGGCGCCACAGCAGCCCCGCGTGGCTGGATCTGATCAGCGTCGAGGCGCCGGTGGTGCGCGGCCGCAAGCTGGTGGTCCAGCTGGTGCGCACGGTCAGCAAGAGCGGTGCGCCGGCGCTGGTCGAGTCGCTCGACGCGGTGGCGGTCGGCAAGCGCTGCGGCATGCCGATCGCGCCGGTCATGATCTACGGCGACGACGTCAGCCACGTGGTCACCGAGCTCGGCATCGCCTACCTCTACAAGGCGCAGGGACTCGAGGAGCGGCGCGCGGCGCTGGCCGCCATCGCCGGTAATACCCCGATCGGTGCCCGCGCCGACCCGGCGCGCACCGCCGGCCTGCGGGCGCGCGGCCTGGTGGCGTGGCCGGAGGACGTGGGAGTCGAGCGCGCCGCGGCCCAACCCGCGCTGCTGGCGGCGCGCAGTGTCGATGATCTCGTCCGCTGGTCGGGCGGCCTGTATCAGCCGCCGGAGCGCTTCCGCTAGCCGCGCGCCGGTCGCAGCGTGCGCCGCGCCCGCGACGCGAGCAGGGTCAGCTCGCCGACGATGCCGCGCCGGAACGCCAGCACGCAGGCGACGAAGGTGGCGCCGATGATGGCCGTCACCCAGCCGCCCACCACGTCCGACAGGTACTGCTGCAGCGTCACCACGATGCCCGCGCCGAGCACCGGCCCGAAGAGGGTGCCGGTGCCCCCGAGCAGCGTCATGAGCACCACGTCGCCCGAGGTCGACTGCTGTACGTCGGCCAGCGTCACGAAGCCGAACACCAGCGCCTTGAGCGAGCCGGCGAGGCCCGCCAGCGTTGCCGACAGCACGAACGCCAGCAGCTTGTAGCGGTTGATCTCGTAGCCGAGCGAGATGGCGCGCGGCTCGTTGTCGCGGATCGCCTTGAGGACCTGGCCGAAGGGCGAATGCACCACGCGGCGAATGAGCGCGAACACCGCCACGAACGTCGCCAGCACCACGTAGTACATGACCACGTCCGAGTGCAGCGGCAGCAGCCAGAACAGCGTGCCGCGCGGGATGCCCTGCAGGCCGTTCTCGCCGCCGGTGAAGGGCGCCTCCAGGCACACGAAGTACACCAGCTGCGCGAGCGCGAGCGTGATCATCGCGAAGTAGATGCCCTGGCGGCGGATGGCGAGCGCGCCGATCACCAGCCCGAGCAGCGCCGCGGCGGCGACGCCGGCGAGGATCGCGAACCCCGGTCCCCAGCCGTGCGCGCTCACCAGCCAGCCGGTCGCGTAGGCGGCGAAGCCGAAGAAGGCCGCGTGCCCGAATGACAGCATGCGCCCGAAGCCGAGCAGCAGGTTGTAGGCGCAGGCGAACATGGCGAAACACAGCAGCTGCATCATGAACACCGGGTAGATACCGAGCAGCGGTACGGCGAGCGCGAACAGGACCGCGAGGCTGTACAACACCGGCTGCGCGCGCATGGTTACTCCCGCCCGAACAGGCCGGCGGGCCTCAGGATCAGCACCAGCGCCATGATGACGAACACGACGATGTTGGAGGCCTCGGGGTAGATCACCTTGGTGAAGCCCTCGATGATGCCGAGCGCCAGGCCGCTGACGATGGCGCCCAGGATCGAGCCCATGCCGCCGATCACCACCACCGCGAACACGACGATGACCAGCGAGCTGCCCATGTGCGAGTTCACGAGCACCACGGGAGCGGCCAGGACGCCCGCGAGCGCTGCGAGCGCCACCCCGCCGCCGTAGGTGACCGACATCAGCAGTGGCACGTTGACACCGAAAGCCTGCAGGAGCGGGGCGTTCTCGGTGGCCGCGCGCAGGGTCGCGCCGAGGCGCGTGCGCTCGATGACGAACCAGGTGCTGAAGCACACCACCACGGACGCGGCGATCACCCAGGCGCGGTACAGCGGCAGGAACATGAAGCCGAGGTTGACGCCGCCGGCGAGCGCGGCCGGTACCGGGTAGGACTCGCCGGTGGCGCCGAACACCTGATGGAGCGAGCCTTCCGCGATCAGCGCCAGGCCGAAGGTGAGGAGCAGGCCGTAGAGCGGATCGAGCCGGTACAGGCGCCGCAGCAGCAGCCGCTCCACCACGATGCCGACCAGCCCCACCGCGAGCGGTGCCGCCACCAGCGCCACCCAGTAGTTGATGCCGAGCAGCTGCAGGCCGAGCAGGGCGGCGAATGCGCCCAGGGTGTAGAAGGCGCCGTGGGCGAAGTTGACCACGCCCATGAGCCCGAAGATCACCGCCAGCCCGAGGCTCAGCAGGGCGTAGAACGAGCCGTTGACCAGCCCGAGCATCAGCTGGCCGAGAATCACGGCCACCGGGATGCCAAACACGTCGCTCACGGCGCGGCCCGGCGCAGATCAGCGCGGCTGCGGCGCGGGTCCGCGACGCCTTACTTCGGCGCCAGCGGGCACAGGCCGGTGATCGGGCCGAAGGCCTCCTCGCCGCTCATCTTTTTCACGAGCCGGTAGTAGTCCCAGGGATACTTCGATTCCTTGGGCGTCTTGACCTGCATGACGTACATGTCGTGGATCATGGCGCCGTCGGCGCGGATGTAGCCGCCCTTGGTGAACATGTCGTTGATCTTGGCCTTCTTGAGCTCCGCCATGACCTTGTCCGGGTCGGTGCTGCCCACCGCCTTGACCGCCTTCAGGTAGGTGAGGGTGGCGGAGTAGGCGCCGGCCTGGTCCATGGTCGGCTCGCGGTTGAACTTGGCGAAAAAGCGCTTGCTGAAGGCGCGCGTCTCCGGGCTCAGGTCCCAGTACCAGGCGGTGGTCAGGTACAGTCCCTGCGCGGCCGGCAACCCCAGGCTGTTGATGTCGGTGATGAAGGCGAGCAGCGCCGCCGGCTTCATGGTCTTGGTGATGCCGAACTCGTTGGCCGCCTTGAGCGAGTTGGAGAAGTCGGTGCCGGCGTTGGCCAGCCCCAGCACCTGCGCCCCCGAGGCCTGCGCCTGCAGCAGGAACGACGAGAAGTCGGCAGCTCCGAGCGGCACGCGTACCGCGCCGAGGTTCTTGCCGCCATGGCCCTCTACGACCTTGGAGGCGGCCGCCTGCAGCTGCGTGCCGAAGGCGTAGTCGGCGGTGAGGTAGAACCAGCTCTTGCCGCCGGCATTGACGATGGCGGTGGCCGTGCCGTTGGCGAGCGCCACGGTGTCGTAGGTGTAGTGCACCGAGTAGGCGGTGCAGTCCTCGTTGGTGAGCGAGGCGCCGCCCGGCCCGATGTTGAACAGCGGCACCTTTTTCGCGGCGGCGACCTTGGCCATGGCGATGTTGACGCCGGTGTTGGAGCCGCCGAGCAGCATGTTGAGCCCGCTCTGGTCGGCCCACTCGCGGAACTTGGCGGCGCCGATGTCGGGCTTGTTCTGGTGGTCAGCCGACAGCACCGTGATCTTCTTGCCGAGCACCGTGCCGCCGAAGTCGGCGACCGCCCACCTCACTACCTCGACGCCGGCCGCGCCCATGACGTCGGCGTATACCCCGGACATGTCGTCGATGTCACCGATCACCACCTCGTCGGCCGCCAGCGCCCGGCCGCCGGAGGCCGCGGCGAGTGCCGCCGCCGTCGCAAGGATCACCATCCGCAGTTTCATGAGTCGTTCTCCTCGTTTGTTCTCTCGGCCTCAGACGCCCAGGTAGCGGTTCAGCGTGGGCATTTTGTCCTGTAGTTCGGCCGCGGCGAAGCCCTCCACGATGCGACCGCGCTCCATGATGTAGAAGCGGTCGGCGAGTGGCGCGGCAAAGCGGAAGTTCTGTTCCACCATGACGATGGTATAACCCTGCCCGCGCAGACGCTGCACGGTGCGCGCCAGCGCCTGCACGATCACCGGTGCCAGCCCCTCCGAGATCTCATCGAGCAGCAGCAGGCGCGCTCCGGTGCGCAGGATGCGTGCCAGCGCCAGCATCTGCTGCTCGCCGCCCGACAGGTGCGTGCCGCGACTGGCGCGCCGCTCCTTCAGGTTGGGGAACATGGCGTAGATCTCCTCCACCGACATGCCGCCGGGCGCCACCGGCGGCGGCAGCAGCAGGTTCTCCTCAGTCGACAGGCTCGAGTAAATGCCGCGTTCCTCGGGACAGTAGGCAATGCCGAGGTGCGCGATGCGGTGCGGCGCCAGGTCGATGGTCTCGCGCCCCTCGACCTCGACCGAGCCGGAGCGGCTGCCGACGAGGCCGAGCAGCGCCTTGAGCGTCGTGGTGCGCCCGGCGCCGTTGCGCCCGAGCAGGGTGACGACCTCACCGCGGTTGACGTGGCAGTCGACCCCGTGCAGTACGTGGGACTCGCCATAGTAGGCGTGCAGGTCGCGCACGCGCAGCAGCTCTGCGCCCATCAGTGCCCGCCCCGCAGTTCGCCGTCGGGGGCGCCCATGTAGGCCTCCATGACGAGCGGGTTGCGTGCCACCTCGGCGTAGCTGCCGCTGGCGATGATCTGTCCGCGCTGCAGCACGGTTATGGTATCGGCGATGCGCGACACTACATGCATGTTGTGCTCCACCATGAGCACGGTGCGCTGTGCCGCCGCCTGCTTGATGAGCGCGGTGACCCGATCGACGTCCTCGTGCCCCATGCCCTGCGTCGGCTCATCGAGCAGCATCAATTGCGGGTCCATGGCGAGCGTGGTGGCGATCTCCAGTGCGCGCTTGCGGCCATAGGGCAGCTCGACCGCCACCACGGCGGCGAAGGCGCCGAGGTCGACCAGCTCGAGCAGCTCCCTGGCGCGGTCGTTGAGCACCGCGAGCGTCGCCTCGCGCTTCCAGAAATGGAATGTGCCGGGGTGGGTGCGCTGCAGGGCGATGCGCACGTTCTCGAGCGCCGTGAGGTGCGGGAAGACCGCCGACAGCTGGAACGAGCGCACCAGGCCGCGGCGTGCCACCTCGGCCGGCTTGGCATGAGTGATGTCCTCGCCGCGGTACAGGATCTGGCCGCGGGTCGGGGCGAGGAACTTGGTGAGCAGGTTGAAGAAGGTTGTCTTGCCGGCACCGTTCGGGCCGATGAGGGCATGGATGTGCCCGCGGCGCACGCGCAGGTCGACGTTGCAGACCGCGACGAAGCCGCTGAACTCCTTGGTCAGCCCGCGCGCCTCGATGATGCAGTCGTCAGCGGCGCAGCCGGGCGCAGCTACCATGGCGGTTTCCCAGTCTGGTCAAGGCGCAGTCTCATTGCCGGTCGAGCGCGCCGCCCGGTCGTTCTACAATCAGCCGTCCGGCGACGCTTCACGGTCGGCGAGTTTCACGTGACTGGTGACAGGAAAGCAACAGCAGCACTGCTTCGTCCGCTGAGTGCGCGGGCGCCGCGCCGGCGCGCGCCACGCCCGGCGCAGGACAACCCGGCCCTGCAGGCGATCTGGGACGTGGTGTGCGCGATTCCGCGCGGCCAGGTCTCGACCTACGGCGCCGTGGCCCGGGCGGCTGGCCTGCCCGGACGGGCGCGCCAGGCCGGCTTTGCCCTGCGCGTCGCGCCGCGGGACCTGCACCTGCCGTGGCATCGTGTGGTGGGCGCCGGCGGACATATCGCCTTCCCCAGCGCCTCGCGCGCGCACCGCGAGCAGACGCGCCGGCTGCGCGCCGAGGGGGTGGCGGTGAGCGGCGGGCGCGTGCCGGTGAGCGCGCTCACGGATCTCCAGCAGCTGTAATCCTGCACCGACACCGGCAGGGAGGGAAAAACGCGCATACGCGTCCCTGCCTGCTGCACATTGTCACCTGGATGTAGCCTTTCACCGACGGTTGGCCGCGGTCGCGTCTGCATGCGAGGCTGAGCCGCATGAATCTGCCCATTACCCGTGTCGCATCGCTGCTGCTCGTTACCGTGTTGTCCGCCTGCGGCGGGTCGAGCTCGCCGATGTCCAACACCACTCCGCCGCCGACCGGCGGCAACCCGCCGCCACCGCCGAGCACGCACACTGACGTGCTGACCTATAAGAATGACATCTCCCGCACCGGCCAGAATCTCACCGAGACGCAGCTGACGCTCGCGAACGTCAATTCCAGCAGCTTCGGCCGGCTGCGCACCCTGGCGACCGACGGCAAGGTGGACGCGCAGCCCCTGTATGCGGCCACCGTCAGCGTGCAGGGCGCCAGCCACAACGTCGTATTCGTCGCCACCGAGAACGACTCGGTGTACGCCTTCGACGCCGACAGCGGCGCGATCCTGTGGCAGGTGTCGCTGCTCGGCAGCGGCGAGGTGCCGAGCGATACGCATAACTGCAGCCAGGTGTCGCCCCTGATCGGCATCACGGCCACACCGGTCATCGACCGCTCGGCCGGCACCCACGGCACTCTCTACGTGGTAGCCATGTCCAAGACCAGCGCCTCGCCGGCTGATTACTTCCAGCGCCTGCACGCGCTCGACCTGGCCACGGGCGCGGAGCTGCTCAGCGGGCCGATGACCATCACCGGCACCTACCCCATGACCGGCGGCACGGTCACCTTCGACCCGCAGCAGTACGAGGAGCGCGCGGCGCTGCTGTTGTCGCAGGGCACCCTGTTTCTGAGCTTCACTTCGCACTGCGACGAGCCGCCATACTCCGGCTGGATATTCGCCTACAGTGCCGCGACGCTGGCGCGTACGGCGGTGCTCAACGTCGCTCCCAACAGCGGCGGGGCGGGGCCGGCGATCTGGATGGCCGGCGGTGGCCCGGCGGCCGACGGCGCAGGCAACGTCTATCTGCTCACCGCTAATGGCGCGTTCGAGACGACGCTGAACAGCAGCGGCTTTCCCAGCACGGGCGACTACGGCAACAGCTTCCTGAAGCTGACCCTGTCCGGCACCACGCTGGCGGTATCGGACTATTTCACGATGTTCAACGAGGTCATCGAGTCGAACGCAGACACCGATCTGGGCTCGGGCGGCATCATGCTGCTGCCGGACTTCAAGGACTCGGGCGGGACGGTGCGGCAGCTGGTCGTGGGCGCCGGCAAGGATACGCACCTGTACGTCGTCGACCGCAACGCCATGGGCCACTTCACTTCCGGGTCCAACAACATCTGGCAGCAGCTGAGCGCAGCCTTGCCGGGCGGCATCTGGTCCACCCCCGCCTACTTCAACAACACGGTGTACTACGGCCCGGTGGGCAGTCCGCTCATGGCCTTCCCGATCGCCAGCGCCAAGCTCGGCGCGAGCCTGCCCGGGAGCACCTCGACCAGCTTCGGCTACCCGGGCACGGCTCCGGCAGTCTCGGCCAACGGCAGCAGCAACGGCATCGTCTGGGCACACCAGAGCACCAACCCCGCGGTGCTGCACGCCTACGACGCCAGTGACCTGACGCACGAGCTGTATAACAGCTCGCAGGCAAGCGGCGGTCGCGACCAGCTCGGCGCCGGCAACAAGTTCATCACCCCGACCATCGCCGACGGCAAGGTGTTCGTAGGCACGCAGACGGGCGTCGCCGAGTTCGGGCTCCTGAACTGACGGCACCCCGCCTCAGGGCGAGGACTGCAGCTCCAGCTCGCGCAGTCGCGGCGCCTCGAGATGTCCGAGATACATCGAGGCGTCGTACAGCGCCCAGGCGAATCCCAGCAGCGCGAGCGCCAGCACGATAAAGGCGCGCACGTGGCGCGCCTCGAAGTGGCGGATGGAGCGCGCGTAGGCGACGAGGGCCAGTGCGGCGGCCACCGCCACCGTCGCATCCACGCTGGCGCGCTGCCAGTAGCTGCCGCCCAGGTGCAGCCACATGCCGAACTCGTCGAAGGTCAGGCCCATGGCCACCCCGTAGCC
>Ga0134126_10005303_pt1 | contig 16107 bp, 16 predicted proteins | sample KB31752_FD_96881 | JGI IMG/M metagenome (GOLD analysis project Ga0134126, IMG submission 96881) | Terrestrial soil microbial communities with excess Nitrogen fertilizer from Kellogg Biological Station, Michigan, USA - KB3-175-2 | ecosystem: Environmental > Terrestrial > Soil > Unclassified ...
CCATTCGAATTCGGGGAGCACGCAGTTATTCACACAGGTCCAACTGTAGTACTGGATGTGAACGTCGCTGGTGGGAATGAACTGCTGCGCACGGGGACCGAGGAACACGCCAATGGTCGCGACGGGCTTCACTGGCCGGCGCTCGTCGTGGAAGGTGATGGTCATGGGGCGCTCGGACGGCAGGTGGCATTCGTAAATCGTGCTGGTGACGTGCTCCTGCAGGCAGAGAAAAGTGAAATTCACGGGAGCGTTGGGATTCTGCATGGCGGCGTTCCATTCGTCGGCCCAGGTCATGGCGACAGTGACGGGATATCGCGACTCGATGCCAACGTGCAGGTTGCCGCCTCCGGCTTCGGGATGATACGTGCGGCCGGCGTGCAGGCTGGCGGGCTCCATGGGGATGGTTTCGGAGTTGGCGGGAGTCCAGTCGAAGACGCGATTATCTTGCGCGTTCGCAGTGACGGCCAGGGCGCAGACGAGTAGCGTGACGCAAATGGAAAATTGCTTCATAACAGAAGTATTTGCTGAGTGCGGGCCGGCATATAGCCAATTCGAAAAGGGCGGATTACGGAAGTACCTGCGGACCGCAGCGCCAGGTGTCGCGCTAAATAGGTGGGCGTGACTTTTCGGCGACAAGGTCAGGGTAGGTATTTCGGAACGTACCCCGACGGAATTTCAAAAAGAGAGGGGTCCGGCTCGCCTTCAACTATGTCCCGGGTCTCCACGGTTTGTTTTCCGGCGTCTTCTCGCAGGACGACCTCTCGCATATCCAAGGCATATTCGGGTGAAAGCCAATTCTCCTGGATTTGGAAGAATTGGTGTTGTGGCCCGTATTTCTCGATCATACGGTGTATGACAATATTGATCCCGTTGATGGATTGAACCGGCAGGTTGTCTTTTGTTGGGACCAACTGAATGGTCGAAGGCTTAGGGTCTTCTGGTTTGGGAACATCAGACACGCTTGTGTCGGGGGCGGCGGAATCAGGCGGCTTTTGCTGAACCGGAGTGGAAGGCAGAGGTCTTGAGATCTCGCTCATCAACTTGAGCTTCCGAATTTCGGCGACTGGTTGCGGCGGCAAAGAGCGATCGGCATTCGCGAAGTAACGAATCCACCTGTGCGCCACTGGATCGTTGATTTGAATATCGAATGCACCGACGGCAAGCCTCCCCTGTCGCGCAGTTTCGACCACCATCTCATAGTGGACGCGACCTTTGCTGTCGCGGGCAATTGTGAGTTCGGCTGAGACAGTATCTCCTTTGTCGATTTCGTCAGTTTGTCGCTGATCGGTATAAATCCGTTTTGCTGTAAAAGGCTTTCCGGGAATTGCCATGATGGCGGGGTCGAAACCGAGACTGGAATGACCGTGTGCGTTTGCAGTGTCTTGCGCCATGAGCGCCGAGAATACTTTTTGCCAAGAACAGTTGTTTTGTGCGTTTGTGGAAACGGCCGTGGCGAGCACGAAGCAACTAAGACTAGTCCATCCAACAATAGCGCGATGGTTGAGCGGCATCGTTCAACTCCTCTGCTGTTCTATTTGGAACGTTTGTTGTCGTTTGGAGTTGCATGTTATGCGTTGCAAGCTTTTTTGGGGAGGTTTGGTTCCTTAGTCTGGCGCCGAGATTGACGGGTGTGGGTGGGAGTTCTCGCGGGCGAGGGCGCGCCGACTGAATCCCCGCCCACACGATGACTGGGGTAACTTGTGTATCTCATCTTGCGATAGATATCGTTTACTTCGCAGCTATCACACGAAACTAAGTGAGGGTAAGACATGCGTTCGATGAAAATTGTTCTTTCGAGTATTTTGCTGTTCGCATTCGCGTCTCTGGCGGTTGCGCAGGCGCCCGCAGTCACGCCTGGAACGGCGGTTGACGCGAAGGCGTCGAAGGCCACGGTTTACGTTTATCGCTACAAACAGTTTGTGGGGGCGGCGCTCGAGCCATCGGTCTATTGCGACGATGTGCAGCTGGCGCGCATGAGCAATGGCCGGTATTTCACGGTCAAAGTTGATGCGGGAAAACACACATTTCACTCTAACGACAAGCAGTCGGGCATTGAACTGGACGCAAAGGCCGGACAGGAATACTTCATCCGGGTAGAAATTGCGACGGGATTTATGAAAGGCCACGGACGGCTGATTCTGATGTCGCCAGAGCAGGCCGGCTATGAATTGAAGTCTGACAAATTGAAGCCGCTGGACGCGGGCAAAGTAGCGAACACGGCGATGGTCTCGACGGAAGAAGCGCATCCGGGCGTTGCTTCCAATCAGACGCAGGCGACTGGTACTCCTAAAGTCACCCAGGTCTCGACGCCGGTGCAGGATAACAATAATCAGTAAACTAATCCCGAGATATCCAGTTAGCTAATCAAAGGCCACGTTCGGAATTGAACGTGGCCTTAGTCATCTTGAAAGCGCCAGTTACCTACAGCGGTATGATCGACTTGTTCGCCATCGGCGTCGATCACCGTTTCGGTTTTCCTTTCCGGACTATTTGAGGTTGTAATGTCTGGCACGCCGTTTTTCTTGCTACAAGCTAGAGTCAAGGTCAATGGTGCCGGACAGAAATCTCCGACTTAAATTCCCCCTTTGCTCACGCTGCTGCTTGCTGTTGCTGATAAACCGGGACAAATCTTTCGGCTACGAAGGTTTCATACGATGTCGGAGTTGTGTTGTCGGGTGTGCGAGGTTCTAGCGCCTGCATGTAGCCCGAATTCAGTGCCTCTGCCATTTCCAGGAGTAATCGAGCCACCTGGTCAGACATGCCCGACTGAACCATCCCGGCGCGTATTTGATCATTCGGCGCCTGGATGTATTTGAGTTCGGGCATGCCGATTGCCTTGCCGATGATGGCGACGACTTCGTTGTAGTTGAGATCGCGGTGCCCCAGCAGTTCTTTGGTTTGCTTGCCGCGGAAAGACAACTTCAAGAGAGCGTCGGCTGCGGCGGTTCCGATGTCGCGGCTGGCGATCATGGGAATTTTGAGATCGGGCCGAAGCGGACCGGCGCTGGACCCCATCATGCGAATGATGGCGGCTTGCGCGAGCGTGTTTTCCATGAAATAGGCGGCGCGCAGAAAGAGTACGTTCGCACTGGTGATCCGGTCGAGTTTTTGCTCGAAGTTGTGAAGAGCGATCACCGGGCCTGTCCCGCTCGATTTGTCGGCGCCGATGCTGCTGAGCACTACAACATTCTTAATGCCCGCGCTTTTCACCGCGGCTGCAATGTTGTCGGTGACACGTTCCTGATGACCCAGGGGATCTCTGCTCGCAGGATTGGACGGAATCATGACGTAGGCGGAATCAGCCTTCTGGAAGGCTTTGTTGAGGGCGGAAATGTCGGTGAGGTCGCCGATAAGTACTTCCGCACCTTGCGCTGCGAATGGCTGCAGATGGGTCGCATTTCTTCCGACGACGCGGACTTTCTTGCCTTTGGCAAGAAGACTGTTTGCCACGATGTGTCCGGTATTGCCGCTTGCTCCGAGAACAACGTACATAATTGACCTCCGATAAATTTGGGCTGAACAAATTGGCGTCAGTAGCCTTTTCTTTTGATCTGCGAACGGATTTTCGCGAGCCCACGTGCCGTACTTGTCTGTGGCTCGCAGGCCCGGTCGCGTTTGCTTCAACTACGTCAGGCAGTTTTTCCTATCACTTCGACCTTTCTTTCCGCATGGTGGGCGGGCTGGTAGGAGCCGGGAACGGTTCTTAATGCGATGTTGAGGCGGTTCCAGGAGTTGATATTTGCGACGGCAAGGGTCAGGTCGGCGACATCTTTTTCGCTGAAATATTTGCGAACTTCTTCGTAAATCTCGTCAGGAACGCGAGTGTCGGCAACACGAGTTACAGACTCTGCCCAGGCCAGGGCGGCGCGTTCGGGCTCGGTGTAATACGGCGATTCGCGCCAGGCATCGAGTCCATAGAGGCGCTGTTCGCTCTCGCCGATGGCGCGCAGGTCTTTCCAGTGCATGTCGATGCAATAAGCGCAGCCATTGATCTGAGAGACTCGCAGCCTTATGAGATCGAGGAGGGCAGGTTTAAGTTCGGTTTGGTGAAGGTAGGCTTCGACTCCTAGCATGGCTTTGACTACGCCGGGAGCGACAGTGGCGTCAATGCGTGGTTTCATACGTCCTCCTGTGAGTGGTTTTAATTGTTTGGATTTCGAAGGGGTGGGGAGAGACTTAGGAAATTTACGACAGAAATTCACAGGTTAGCCGCGACAGGTGGGTGTTCGGCATTCACTCTGGTGCAGTCGTCTGTGGTTCCCACCTTTCGCAAACACCGCGAAAGATGGGGCACCCACGGTAATGTGGGTACAAGGTCTTCCATAAGAATGATTGATGCACTCGATCACGCATTTTGATTGGCGCGGTTGCTTGGCTGCGGATAATCTATCGGGTCGCGTAAATCGGCCTGCTGCGGCTACCCATAAAAAGGAGACACATTGTCCAACGAACTGAGGAACTTTCTCGCGCTGTCGTATGACGAACTGGAAGACTTGAATCTGGAGGCGAAAGAGCAGCGCAAGAACCGCATTCCCGCTGAGAACATTCGGGAACAGCGGATCAGATATTTGACCGACGAAAAGCGGATTAAAGCCGTGACCGTGCTGTTCAGCGACCTTGAAGGCCGGCTGCACATGCTCGACTATGACAAGAAATTTCTGATCAAGAGCTGGGACAACCTGACGTTTGACGGGTCCTCTATTCGTGGATTCACGGCGCAGAAGGAAAGCGATTTGCGGCTGGGCGTGGACTGGGCGGCGTTTTACTGGGCGCCGGCAGATTTTTTTGGGCCTGGCAAGGTGATGGTCTTCGGCGAGGTCATTGAGAAGCAGGGTGGATCGTATGCGGCCGACATTCGCGGCGTGCTGAAGGCCTACGCTGAGAAATTGAATGCCGATGAAGGTTACACGCTGAATGCGGCCAATGAAATTGAAGGATTTTTGTTTAAGGGCACCGACGCGGAGAGACATTATTCAGAGACAGGAAAGTTCGAGTATGTGAATACCGGCGGCTATTATCACTCGCTGCCCGGCGATCCGCTGCGTAACTTTATTGACTTGTCGGCGGAAGTGCAGCGCGCGATGGGATTCCAGAATGAGAAAGATCATCCGGAAGTCGCGCCCTCACAGTTCGAAATCAATTACGGATACGGAGAAGTGGTGGCCGCGGCCGATCAGATCCAGCTTTACAAACTGATCTGCCGAGAGGTTGCGACCAAGCTGGGGATGACGGCGTCGTTCCTGCCGAAGCCGGTGGTGGGGGTGAACGGTAGTGGAATGCACACCAATGTTTCCATCAGCAAAGGCGGCAAGAATCTTTTCTGGGATGCAAGGGGTGAGGAAAAGCTGAGCAAACTGGGATGGTCGTTTGTGGACAGGATATTGACCCATGGGAACGACATTTGCCTGCTGCTCAATGCGAGTGTGAATGCGTATAGGAGACTCGATCCGCACTTTGAGGCGCCGAACCAGATCAAGGCATCGGCGGTGGACCGCGGTTCAATGGTGCGAATCCCGATCGGCAACGACAAGAGCATGCGCGTGGAAGTGAGGTCGGTGAGTCCGGACGCGAATCCGTATATGGTGCTGTACTCGATTTTCAAAAGCGGGCTGGACGGCGCAACTTCGAAGATCAAGAATTTGCGCCAGGCGGAACGCTATTTGCCGGACAATATTTATACGGCGCTTGAGGATTTCAAGAAGTCGACATGGATCGACAAGATACTGGGTGCAGACGTGAAGGGACGATATGCCGATCTGAAGCAGGCTTCGGCCGATCGCTGCCCGCGGCTGCTGGGGACTTTCGTCAAAGCTCCTGAGGTGCAATACCATCACGAGGTTTACAACCAGTTTTTGTGGAACGACTTCTAGAGGTAATGATTTCGAGGCCACGTTGCGAAAGCAGCGTGGCCTTTTTTTTTGCACGCAAGCTGCTTCGAAAACCCGGTTCGGCTTGGAATGCTACATCGCCTCCATGCCGAGTAGTTGTCCGGGAATGACGTCGGTCCGGAACTTGCACGAGCTCTGCATCCCAAGCCGGCTGTGCAACGGTGTTGCCGCGGCAGGCAACTAAAAGACGGTTGGAGAAAGGGATGGTCTCATGCCGAAACGTAGTGGCGCGGAATCCGGAGCGGGAGGCGGCGGCTCGCATCGAGGAGGTGCAGGGCACGCCGGAGCCGGCGCGCAGAGTGGCGCAGGAAACAGCAAGAAGAATTCTGCGAGTGGGAAGAAGAGTACAAGCGGGCCGAAAAAATAACAAACGGGAGAGTTCAATGGCAAAACAGAAGACGCCGCACACGCAATCTCAGCAAGACACATCTCCTGAGCAGACGGACCTCGACAACGATCAGCGCGGTTTCGAAGCTGAAGCCTCGGATCAGATTTACCAGAATATGGATGACGCTCAGACCGGAGAAGATCGTAGTCCGCGGAAGTTGCACACCGGCGGCCCACAACATCGCACCGAACCTGAGCAGGTGGCACATGAAGGGTCGGTGCATACACGAACTCCGAAGCGGCCGTCACAGGGAATTACGGCGCACTCGGCTGAAGAGGAGAGCGCACGGCAGAAAAAGGTGGTGAATGCGCGTCCGGACGCGCAGGCTGGGGTGAATCACTCGAAGTAAGTTAGAACTTAGGACAAAGTGTTGGACAGCCGAGGGCGGCTGTCCCCACGAAGATCGGTATTTGATCGACACAGGTAAGGTGATTCAGTCTGCAGCCGCTTCTGACATCTGAAGCGGCTTTTGTTTTTTGGTGACGCTGGCGCTAGTTACTACTATTACCGAGGCAATCACGATCGCGCTTCCGGCCAGGATGAAGGCGTCGATCTTTTCATGTAGAACCAACCATCCCAGAAACACTGCGACCACCGGATTCACATATGCATACGTCGAAACCTTCGTCGCGGGTGCACGACTCAGAATGTAAATGTAGGCGGTGTAACCGATGAGGGAGCCGCAGATAATCAGGTACACGACTGCGCCGATCCCGCGCGGAGTCCACAGAACTCGGGCGTAATCGTGGTTCACCAGGGCGAAGACTGAGGTTCCAATGCCCGCAAAAAAAACTTGCCAGGCAGTGGCCGCGAAAGTTGGTGGTCCGGACTGCCATTTTTTTGAGAGCACAGATCCGAAGGCCCAACTTAGGGCTCCAAAGATGAGGGCTATAGACCAGCCTAGTTGACGACGTCCAATTTCACCGGTGGCGATGAGTTGCGGCCACAAGAGAACCAGGGTGCCAGCGAATCCCAGTGCTAGGCCGATGAGTGCCCGGCGGGCGATGCGGCGGTGGCCGAGCATGAGGGAATCGAGCACTACAAACCATAACGGAATGCAGGCCACCAGAAGCGCGGCAAGACCGCTGGGGATGTACTGTTCGGAGTAGGCGAGCGTGAGATTGCCGCCCATCAGCAGCAGGTTGCCGATGGTTGCGAGTTGCAGCAGCTTTTTGGCGCTGTAGCGGATGTTTTCTCCGCGCAACAGACAATATCCGAGCATGATGATGCCGGCGATGGTGAAGCGCGTGGCGCACATGAGAGCCGGAGGAATGTGCTCGACCGCGATGTCGATCGCGAGATACGTCGATCCCCAGAAGAGATAAACCAGTCCAAAGTTAAGTACCAGCATGGCGCGGGTTGAGGACGTTGACGACATGATCAGTGGATAATTAATAAGACGAGGCAGAGGCGCGAGTCGATTCAGAATTGGTGGTCTGAACCAGGCACAAACCCATGCTAGTGCTGGGAAAACTTGGGAGATATCCGAATGTTGCCGTCAAACTGATAAAGATTGCAAGGGATAAGTGTCGGTTTTTACATGCAGTACTTTGCTGCTGCTGCACCGAAGCAGGTTATCTGTTTGAGGTGATCAATCTTCGGCGGTGTTCCTACCGTTTGTACCTCAACCCGCATGCGATAGGTTGTCTTGGACTTATCGTGTGTCTGCGTCAGCGTACCCGGGATCTTTGCGCTGATAATTCCATTCTGTTGATTCGTGATTACAGCCGGTCCTGCCGGCACAAACCTTGATGTGAATGTGGGCGCGCCGTTGGAATCGAGAAAGCCTTGCATCGTCTTAATGAACTCGTCCCAGCCCTTTGGCGTGAAGTTGTCGTGCGCTCGATTGAAGCTGGCGAGGTCACCTTGCTGAAAGCTGAGGGCTGCGACTACGGTTTTCTCGAGGGCGGAGTTGGGCGCTTCGGCCAGTGCATTTTGTGCTGCTAGTTGGTAGCCGAGAGCGGCGATATAGAGCGCGACTAGAATCTTCATTCGGATAAATTGTATGTTGCTTAATGCTGCGCGGAAATTGCTGGGCGAGGTTACCTTGCTGGCAAACTTATTGTCCGCAGCGTAAACTACGCTGTTTCGAAAATAAAAATTTCGTCAATCTTTATAGCAGGTTTGCATGCTTAAACCAGGCGATGTAGCAATTATGAGCGGCGCGCGCACGCCGTTTGGCCGTTATTGCGGCAAATTGAAGGACTTTACGGCGCAGGAATTGGGCGCGATTGCGGCCAAGGGTGCGATCGAGAGGTCGAAGCTGAACGTTGAAGAGTTTGCGCATGTTATTTTCGGCAATGCGCAACAGACTTCGGGCGATGCGCTATATGGCGCGCGGCACGTGGGATTGCGGGCGGGATTGCCGATTGAGATTCCGGCGCTTACCGTCAACCGGTTGTGCGGGAGCGGCATGCAGTCGATTGTGAATGCGGCGCAGATGATCCAGCTGGGCGAGGCAACTACCGTGCTGGCTGGAGGCATGGAAGCGATGTCGCAGGCGCCATTTTGTATTCGCGGGCGTGATGGATTTGCGCTGGCTCCGGGCGGGAAGCTGGAAGATTCGTTGATGGTGGCGCTGCTTGATAGCTATTGCGGATCGTACATGGCGAATACAGCTGAGCTTTACGGGTCGCAGCATGGCGTGACTCGCGAAATGCAGGATGAATTTGCGTTGCGCTCGCAGAAGTGTGCCGACGATGCATACAAAGCGGGACGTATTCAGGAAGAACTGGTTCCGGTACCGCTGAAAAACTCCAAAGGTGAGAGTACGGGTGAGTCGTTGACCGAAGACGATCATAGGCGTCCGCAGACCACGATGGAAGGATTGGCCAAGCTGAAGCCGGCGTTTGGAAAGAATGGAACTGTGACCGCGGGAAATGCGAGCGGCATTGTGGATGGCGCCGCGGCGGTGGTGTTGATGTCACTCGACGAGGTGCGGAAGCGGAATATGGATCCACTGGGGCGAATTGTGAGCTGGGGCATTGCTGGAGTGGATCCGAAGATTATGGGCAGCGGACCGGTTCCGGCTACAAAAGTTGCGTTGCAAAAGGCCGGGATGACGCTGGAGCATATTGATCTGATCGAAGTGAATGAAGCCTTCGCGGCGCAATATCTGGCGGTCGAGAAGCAACTGGGGCTCGATCGCGAAAAAGTAAATGTGAATGGCGGCGCGATTGCACTGGGGCATCCGCTGGGGGCGACCGGGACGCGATTGGTGATTACGCTGCTGAATGAGTTGCGACGGAGAAAGAAGAAGTATGGGCTGGCGACCGCGTGCATTGGGGGCGGGCAAGGGATTGCGATGGTGGTGGAGAACTTCAATTAGCGATTGGCTTTTGGAGTTGCGCACGCGAATGCCAATGCTTGCTATCGTGAACAAAGCGCGCTAGGTTTGAAAGTGTATGAACGATTTGCGAAGGCAAATTAATAGCTTGTCTCCCGCGGAAAAGGCTGAACTGCTGGATACAGTTTGGGAAAGCCTGGAAGCGGACGCGACGTCGCTGACGGATGCGCAACGGGCGGAGCTCGATCACCGAATTACCCGGCAGGAGCAAAACCCTTCTGGTGTCATTCCCTGGGAGCAAGTCAGGTCCGGCCTCTTTAAGAAACCGTAATGCTCCCTGTTTTCTGGATTCCAGAGGCGAATGAGGATTTGCTGGATGCGCGGGCCTGGTATGACAATATCCGCCTGCAGCTTGGCCACCGTTTCGCGTTGGCGGTCGAGGCCACGATTACGGCAATAGCTGAGCACCCGTTACAATTTCCTGTAGTTTACCGGGGTCGTCGCCGTGCGGGAGTGCGGCGCTTTCCGTACGGAATCTTCTTCGAAGTTCAGGAGCATCGGATTGTGGTGATCGCGTGCTTCCATGGTAAGCGCGACCCGAGGCGGTGGGAGTTGCGGTAAAAGTGTGGAATCGCATTAAACGTTGATTGTTTGCAATTGTCTTCAACAAGGCACTTCTATGGAAATCAAGAAAGTTGGCGTTCTGGGTTGTGGGTTGATGGGATCGGGTATTGCGCAGGTGGCGGCAATGGCTGGGTTTGAGACCACTGTGCTTGAAGTCGAACAGAAATTTTTGGACAAGGGATTTGCTGGGATTGACAAGTCGTTGTCGAAATTTGCTGAGCGGCCGCCGGAGAAGGGCGGGATCACGGCGCAGCAGAAGAAAGAAATTCAGTCGCGGCTGAAGGGGACGACTAAGGCTGCTGATCTGGCTGATTGCGACATCGTGATTGAAGCCATCATTGAAAATGTCCCTACGAAAAAAGAAATGTATGCGTCGCTCGATGGAGTGGTGAAGAAGAGCGCGATTTTTGCTTCGAATACTTCTTCGATTTCAATTACCGAGCTGATGACGGCGACTAAGCGCCCGGAGCGATTTATTGGGTTGCACTTTTTTAATCCGGTGCCGCTGATGAAGCTGGTGGAAGTCGTGAGGACGATCGCCACTCCGCCCGATGTTTACGAAGCGGCTTATGATTTTGCAAAAAAGCTGGGCAAAGTTCCGGTGCGCGCGAAGGACTCGACCGGATTCATCGTGAATCGGCTGCTGGTGCCGTATATGCTCGATGCTATCCGCGCTTATGAAGAGGGCGTGGGCTCGATCGAGGACATTGACAATGCGATGAAGCTGGGCTGCGGCTATCCGATGGGGCCGTTTACGTTGCTCGATTTCGTCGGACTCGACACGACGTATTACATTACGCATGTGATGTTCGATGAGTTTAAGGAGCAGCGGTTCGCTTCGCCTCCGTTGCTGAAGCGGCTGGTGATGGCGGGCTGGTATGGGCGCAAGTCGGGCAAGGGATTTTACGATTACGCGGACCCGAATAGTCCGAAGGTGAATAAGCTGTAACTTCTTGCCACGGATTTACGCGGATGAACGCGGATCAAATTCTTTTCACCACGGAGACACGGAGGCACGGAGAAAACTGAATTCGTTTTTTATCCGTGTAATCGGCGTTGATCTGTGGCCGGATTTGAATATATGAATTTTGAAAACATTCTGTTCGAAAAGAAAAATGCTATTGCCTACGTGACCGTGAACCGGCCGAAGGTGCTTAATGCGCTGAATATGGCCACGATGGAAGAGCTGCGCACGGCTTTTCATGAGATCAAGAATGATGCGAGTATTCGCGTGGTTATCATGACTGGGGCGGGGGAGAAGGCGTTCATCGCTGGCGCGGACATTAGCGAATTGGCTAAGCACGATGCGGCATCGGGCAAGGAGTACACGCATCGCGGACAGAGCGTGCTTAATCTGATCGAGAATCTGGGGAAGCCGGTGATTGCCTGCATCAATGGATTCGCGCTGGGTGGCGGATGCGAGATCGCGATGGCTTGCACTGTGCGGCTGGCGAGTGATAATGCGAAGCTCGGGCAACCGGAGGTGAAGCTGGGGATTATTCCGGGCTATGGCGGGACGCAGCGGTTGCCGCGGCTGGTGGGAAAGGGAATTGCGATGCAGCTTTTGCTTGCGGGAGAGATGATCAGCGCACAGGAGGCGCATCGGATTGGGTTGGTGAATGAAGTTGTTCCTGCTGCTGAGTTGATTTCTCGCGCGGAGGCGATTGCGGCGAAGATCATTGCCAATGGGCCGCTGGCAGTCCAGTACACGATGGAAGCGGTGAACAAAGGTATGGAGATGCCGCTGGCTGAGGGACTTTATCTGGAGGCGGTGTTGTTTGGCGCGGCGTGCGCGACCGAAGATAAGAAAGAAGGGACGACGGCGTTTCTGGAAAAACGGCCGGCGGAGTTCAAGGGAAAATAAAAAGGCTAGCCACGGATTTACACGGATAAAAACCATCTCACCACGGAGACACAGAGACACGGAGCAAATCACCGAGGAAACGATTCGGCGGAAGACGCGCGCCGGGAAACTGGATGCGTCAGGACTTCGCTTCGGAATTGTTGTTTCCCGGTTCAACGAATTTATTACTGACAGGTTGTTGCGGAGTGCGTACGACGGGCTGGTGCGTTCGGGCGCGCGTGAAAGAGATATAGAAATTGTTCGCGTGCCGGGATCGTTCGAAATTCCTTCGGCTGCGCGTACGTTGGCGGAAACTAAGAAATACAACGCTATCATCTGCCTCGGATGCCTGATTCGCGGGGACACGGCGCACTACGATGTGATCGTGAACGAAGTTGCGCGTGGGATTGGGCAGTCGGCGCAAGAGACGGGAGTGCCGCATGCTTTCGGCGTCCTGACTTGTGAAAATCTGGAGCAGGCGATTGATCGCGCTGGATTGAAGATGGGCAATAAAGGATTTGAGGCGGCGCTGGCGGCGGTGGAAATGGCCAATCTGAAGAAAGCTGTCGTTGGTCGTTCGTCGTTGGTCGTCGGCAGAATCAAAAACAAAAACAGACCTCGTTCTCCCGGTAGCACAGCGTCGAAGAAGAAACGTTAGCGAGAGTCACCTTACCTTTCCTGTAAACTCTGAACTGGCCATCAAGGGCCAAAGACCCACGACCCACGACCAACGACTGATCCTATGGGCACCCGCCGTAAATCCCGCGAACTAGCTTTGCAGATGCTCTATCAAGCTGATCTTGGCGAGCAGCAGGCCGACGATGTCCGCAAAACGTTCTGGAAGGGGCGCGGTGATGTCGAGCGCGAGGTGCATGGCTTCGCCGACGATATATTTCGCGTTGCGCAGGACCGTGGCGCAGACATTGACAAGTTGATCGCGTCCCATGCGGCGAACTGGCGCATGGACCGGATGGCCGCCGTCGATCGAAACGTGTTGCGTGCTGCGGTGGCGGAGATGCTGGGTTTTCCGGCGACGCCACGGGCGGTGATCATTAACGAGGCGATTGAGATTGCGCGCAAGTTTTCTGCGCCTGAGTCAGCGCAATTTATTAATGGCGTGCTGGATAGCATCGGGAAAGAACTGGAGGGGACACGGGCGGTCCCTTAATGGTGCCGTCCCCGTCGGGGACTCGGGAGCATCTTTAGCTTCCCAGCACTGACGTGCTGGGCTAGTTAAATGTCGCCCGCTGCGCCGGCTCGGAGTTGTTTAGGGTCTGACTGCGACCAGGTCGGGATTGCACGAGATTGGGACCGTGCCCAAACCGCTCTGATTGGTTGCGGATGCGCCGTTTGAGTTGTTTACCAGGAACGTCGGGTTGCCGCCAGCATCAACGCCAAATCCGGTGATAGTGAAGGTGCCATTGTTTCCGCCGGGGGACATGTTTGCGACGGTAATGCTTTGGCCGATTTTAAGCGCAGGACCCGAGATCAAAGAATAAGTGTAGGCTCCCGTCGAACCGCTTTCTGACACTGCCGAAATTCTCACCCGCGAAAGTGGAACCTGGGTCAGTGGATTTCCTGGGCCGAAGCATAATTCGTTGGTCGGAAACGGAAACGTTACTTGCTGAATGTCATTGCCGGAAGTGGTGTCGATGACGTGCAGCGTGCCATCGTCCGCGCCGACAAACAATAATTTCCCGTCAGGGGAGAGTGATGCCGATAGCGGTGTTGCGCTATTTGATAGCGAGAGAGTTGAGGCGGTCTGCGTGTTTACGTTAAATACCATCACGAAGGGCATGCGAGACGGCGGTGGTCCGGCGGACGAGTTTCCGAGAATGTAGGCGGTCGATCCATCCGGCGATACGAAAAATTGAGTGGGAATGAAGCTGCCCTCGCCTAGATCAAAAGAGCTGGTCGTGTCAGTTATTGTGCCGCTACAAGCGACCGCAGTGAGCGAAGTAATGCTGACGAGATCGATATTTGGCGGGTCGAGCACGAGTAGGGTGTTTCCATCGGGCAGCGGACGAATCAGCAATGGGCTGTGCGGAGTGTTCAGCGCAGCCGACGAAATGGGCGCGTTGTCACAGGTGCGAAAAGGCGTGAGTGACGTGGATGGGCCGGCTAAATACGCGAATCCGCCCTCAGGATGAAAAGCGACATCGTTGGCGGCTCCGCCAAGACCGATGGTTTGCGAAAGGGTGAAAGTTTGCAGCGGATCAAGTTTGGAGTAAACGTAAAGATTATTTCCCGCCAGGATGTATGCCTTTAAATTATCGGGCGAGAAGGCGGCGGCAGTGGCCCCACTGATCTGAAACGTAGTAACCGTGCGAGCGGTTGAGGCGCAATTGGTACAGATAAAGACAAGATTGGGAGAATCAAACGTGTCTGAGATGACCGCCGAATTCCGGTCGGGAGAAATGGCCAGCACTTTTCCAGGAGCTTTTCGAACCTCGGACACACTGGTGCCGTTAAAAACCATCAGGCCTTTTTGGTTAAAGTCGTTGGAATCGACTCCCAAGTAGGCGTTTCCACCATTGTTATCAAAGACCAAGGAATTGGGAGTAGATATCAATATCACCGGCGTGTTAGCGGCAAAAGGTGCAGTTGGGGAAGGCCTGGTTACAGAAACCAGAGTGGGGGTGCAGGTTGCGGTGGTGGTGTTGCAACCTGTGGTAGTGGCGTAAACAGTTGGACTGGCTGTGGCAGTAGTGCTGCGGACATCAAAGTTGAACGCTGCTTGGGGATAAATGGGGAGTGTGGGCTTAATTCCTGCATTGCAAGTTGGCGGCGTGCAAGAGGCGATGACGGTACCTTGCCCGGCTTCAGATGCGTTAGCGGTGCCAACGCTGCCGAAGACAGATCCGCTCGAAACGCCCGAAGCGCCGACTGATACTGGATTCGACGTGCTCCAGGTGAGGGGCACGCCAGTGACGTCCTGACCGGCGATATCGGTTACGGTCGCATTCAGCGTTGTCGAGGTACCGCTGTTTACTAAGAATGATGTAATCGAGGGATCGTTACCGGCGGCGGCAATGGAAATACTGTTTACGCGGCAGGTTTCGACTGAAATCGGCTGGCCCACGAAAGGACCAACTGACGCGTAAATCTGGCCCACGCCTGGAGTGGTGGCAGTCACAATTTCCTGATTCAGGCATTGGCCTTGCGGGCTCAACAAGCAGCCTTGTGCCCCAGTCGCGAGCTTAGAAGGGGTGACGATGTTCCCCGATCCGGGATTGATGGTTTGCCAGGAGAAAGGCCCGACGGATTGTGTGATGTCAGTAGTTCCGTTGAAGGCGGTGGCTTGAAGGAGCCACTTTTCGGGACCGTGAATGGTCCCCTTGGAAATGCAATCAGTCCTCAGAGTTTGGGGCTGGCCGGGAACTTTGCTTATGGCGATGCTGGTGATCGGGGCGTGAACATAAATCGTGACTGGCGGGGAGGTAACGCCCAGGGTGGATGCGGTCACCTGGGCCACGCCGGGATTTCCGGGAGTGCAAACTTCAGGAACGCTTAAGGAGTTCCAGGTTCCGGCGCACGCCTGACCGTTTTCTGCGATCGTCACGACGGCTGTGTTACTGGACTGGAAGGTGAACTTATCGGCCGCCGGAGTGACACTGAAGGCCACACCTTTGCCGACCTCAAGCGAAATATTGGGGCCTGGGCTCATGGAGACGCCGGTTGGGGTAATTTCGGGAGAAATCTTGGTTGGGCTGCTGCTGCCGCACGACGGCAGAAGTATGCAAGCCACGATCAAAAAAACCAAAGAAATAGCGGAAAAGAACTTTCCCATGAAACCCTTCAAAAAGGAGTGCCTTGCCTGTTCTGGAAAACACTCAGTGTAGAGGTTGATCATTTTTTCAGCAAGCTGCGAGCGATGAGCTGTGAGTCGTGAGCGGTGAGCCTTTGAAGATGGCTGACTGCTCATTGCTTGTCGCTCGTAGCTCGTCGCTATTAAATTGTGAGATGCACGAATCTGCGAGTTGACGATGTGCTTTCTTGATTGCTATATTTGAACAGTTCCGCGAGTTTTAATTGGCTTGCCTGTATTGTGTCTTGAAGTTCTGTTGGGCAATCAGAC
>Ga0134126_10005304_pt1 | contig 16106 bp, 10 predicted proteins | sample KB31752_FD_96881 | JGI IMG/M metagenome (GOLD analysis project Ga0134126, IMG submission 96881) | Terrestrial soil microbial communities with excess Nitrogen fertilizer from Kellogg Biological Station, Michigan, USA - KB3-175-2 | ecosystem: Environmental > Terrestrial > Soil > Unclassified ...
CAACGAAGCAGCCGGTTTTCTTGTCAACACATTCAATAAGAGAAGATGGATCATCACCAGCTCGTCAAAGACTGTCTGAAGGGCGATGGGGTTGCACAAAAGCAGCTCTATGAGCATTTTGCGAGCGCGATGCTGGGGGTGTGTTATCGCTATACCAAATCGATGGTAGATGCGGAGGATGTGTTACAAGAAGGCTTTATCATGGTTTTCAAGAATTTGCACCAGTTTGCCTTTTCCGGGGAGCTGGGCGGATGGATCCGCAGGATCATGGTGAATACGGCCATCAACTACCTGAAAAAAAATAGCCGGTATCAAACGGAATTGTTGTTCACCGATAGTGTCCTGCATCCGGTGTCGGATGAAGATCCCGAAGTCTCCCTGAATACCAAGGAGCTGGCTGATCTGATCCGGCAGCTGCCACCAGGCTATCAGGCGATCTTCAACCTGCATGCCATCGAGGGATACAGTCATGTGGAGATCGGGAAGATATTGGGTATCAAAGAGGGGACGAGCCGCAGTCAGTATGCGCGGGCCCGAAGTTTACTGATCAGCTGGATACGCAAGTATACGGCTGCTAACAAAAATGAATCGACCTATGTACGACCCTAAATTTGAGAAGGCGATACAGCAGAAAATGGAGGAACTCGAGTTCCGTCCACCGGAGTCTGTGTGGGTAAACATAGAGAAATCCGTTGTAGTCAAACGGCGAAGAAAGACGGCATTCTTCTGGCGCTATCTATTGCCGGCGGTATTGGTGGTTGCCGTTGCCGGCGTTTATTGGCATTATGCTCCTGTTCATTCGGTTGCCGGGAAGGCTATCCTTCCGGTAGCGGGAGGTAGCGCAAACGGCAAACTGCAGGCTGGCGACAGTCGAAACAGCCATCCCGCGGCCGCAGGCAGCGCAGAGAGTAGCCCGGCGGACCCACTGGCGGCGGGTACGGATTCGCCCGTCGGGAGTGTGGCGCAGGCGGGGCATTTGGCCACGGACTTATCCGGCATTAGTGCTGCCCTTTCGCGGCCGGCGGCCCGGCACCTGGTTGTGGGGCAGAAGGAGAACGGCGGGATCGGCGGCGCGGCCTTCAACGAGACAGCCGAAGAAAGCGGTGAGGAGACTATCAACAAGACCGCCGATGGGACCGGTGACGAGACCGCGGTTGGCGGCGAGGCAATATTGGCCGGGCGCTCCCGGGCTGCGGACCAAAAAGGGCCGGAGGCCTGGTTCTTTCTTCCTGGTCTGGCCGACCAACGGCTGACCCCTATGGTACACGCTTCCGCACTGACTACGAAAAAAAGCAATAGTGTCGCGATGGCCGGAGGACCGCACCCCCGGCGGCAGTGGGAGGCTGGGTTCGACGCCGGCGGCGGCCTGTCGGGACTCAATCACCTGAACAGCGATCAGGCAAAGGGCGCCCTGGCGTCAGGCACCAGCTCGTTCTACCCCGTCGGCAACGCTTCCTCGGGCAGCCATTCTATCTCCGACGTCCGGCCTGAAGCTTCGTTCGAAGGCGGCATCTATCTGCAAAGAGCGCTTAGCGACCGGTGGATCTTCAATACCGGGATGAACCTGCATTATTACTCGAACCGGATCACCGTTGGCCAGCCTGTGACGGCCTATGTCCAGTCCGCCTATTCCTATCTTGCGCCTACCGTTCTGGCCGCCGCGGCCCAGTCCATGTACTCCGCCGGCGATACGCGGAGTGTGATCAACAAATACTATTTCCTGGAAATACCGGTGGGGCTGCAATGGAAGATCAACAAGAGCCATCTCCTGCCGATTTTTGTGGAAGGCGGCGTTTCATTGTCGCGGCTGATGGGCGCCAGCGCGCTCTTCTACAATGCCAAGACGGGGCTATATTCAAAGGACGGCGATATCGTCAACAAGACGCAGTTCAATGTCGAGTCCGCTTTGCTCGTCGGGCTGCCATTCCGTGGGGTCAATATCCAGCTTGGACCACAGATCCAGTACGGGCTGACACCGCTGGTGAATACGCAGGGCGTAGGGGATCAGCATCTGCTATACACCGGCATCCGGCTGGTCGTGATCCCCGGCAGGAAATGAGCCATCGAGAAAATGCAGATTGCGACGGATGCCGCTGTATTTGGTCCGTTTGATGGCCGAATGCCGGAACAATTCCCGGAACTTTTCTTCCGTTAGCTCTTCCCAATCCCTGGTCTTGAAGTTCAGGATCGCGGGAATAGGGGCAAAGGCGGGTTCCCCGGTGGGCTGCGCAAAACGGTTCCAGGGGCATACATCCTGACAGGTATCGCAGCCGAACAGCCAGTTGTCAAAGCGTCCCTTTTGGGAATCGGGGATCAGGAGGTCCTTGAGCTCGATGGTATAATAAGAGATGCATTTACTGCCGTCGATGACCTTGTTGTCGCCAATGGCGTCCGTGGGGCAGGCGTCGATACACCGGCGGCAGGACCCGCAATAATCGCCGGCAAACGGCGCATCGTAGTCGAGCTCCAGATCGACGATCAGCGAGGCGATAAAAAAGAACGAACCCGCCTGTTTATGCAACAGGTTGCCGTTCTTGCCGATCCACCCCAGACCGCTGCGCACGGCCCAGCTGCGCTCCAGCACCGGGGCGCTGTCCACGAAACCACGCCCGTCGATCTCGCCGAAGGTCGTTCGCATCTTATCGAGCAATTGGTTCAGCCGGGCGCGTATGACCTCGTGGTAGTCGTTCCCGAAGGCATATTTGGCCACCTGCGGCGCATCGGGCTGCTGGGCGGCACCGGGAAAATAGTTCATCAGCAGGGTGATCACCGATTTGGCTCCCGGTACCAGCCGGGAAGGGTCTATCCGCAGGTCGAAATGATTTTCCATATACCGCATGGTTCCCTGCATGCCTTTGTTCAGCCACTGTTCCAATCTGCGCGCATCTTCCTCGAGCCGGACCGCCCGGGCGATACCGCAATGATCGAAACCGAGCTCCCGGCTCCACTGTTTGACGAGGTACGTATGATCGTTTGTTGTCAATTATCAGTTTTTTGCTAAAAGGCGGAATTATATCAGGGTTTTTTCTATATTGTTGTCGTTTATACCCTAACACCCACTTATGATAAACCGTAAGCCGATCGCCCCGCTGGCCGTCCTATGTCTATGTCTGAGCGCCCTTCATCCCTTTGCCCAGCGCTTGGGCAAAGCTAAGCATATGCTTGGAAAACTCACGGCCGCCGATTTCACGCTTCCCGCCACCACTATTGTCGACAGCAGTACCAGCGCCGTGATTCTCGCCGATCTGGGCGATGTTCATTTCATCGGGAATAAGCAAGGCTGGTTCTCCTACGTGTATGTCCGGCAGACGCGTATCAAGATCCTCAATAAAAAAGCCTTCGAGCTGGGGACGGTAAGCGTCGATCTTTATGGTGAGTCGAACGACGACAGGGATAAGCTGAGCGAGGTCACTGCGTCTGCCTGGAACCTGGAAAACGGTCAGCTGCAGGAAACAAAACTGGACCCCAAAGACGTCTATACCACGAAGACGAATAAGCGTTGGACAGAGGCTAAATTCTCGGTGCCAGGTGTCAAGGAGGGTTCGATCCTGGAATACACCTATACCCTCGTCTCGCAATATAATTTTAATCTGCCGGCGTGGAATTTCCAGTCGGAACAATATCCCTGCCTGTCCAGCGAATATCACGTAGAGATCCCCCAGACGCTGAACTATGTCTTCGTGCGGCAGGGCGTTCACCCATATGCGGTTGATAAAGGGTCAACGGGGAGTGGAACTTATATTGTCCCGCAGAAGGTCGATGGGGGCGTTGCCCTGGGGATGACGGAGAACGATCTCACCGTCAGCGCTGTGACAGTGAAGCACGATTGGGTCATGAAGGCTATCCCGGCTTTTGGAACGGAGCGTTATCTGTCCACGCCGGAAAATTACATCGATAAGATCAGCTTTCAGCTCGCCAGCACCTACAACGGGGAAGAAAGCACATCCCATATGAATACCTGGGCCAAGGCAACTGAAGAATTGCTGACGGACCCCCAATTTGGCGGGGCGCTGAATGACGACGATGACGCGATCGCCGCACTGGCGGACAAGATCCCGGAAGAAGGCAATACGTCGGCTACGGCTAAGGCGGTTTACTACTACGTTAGCGGGCATTTTACCTGCATCAGCTACGACAAATATGTCCGTACCAATCTCAGGGATGTCATCCGCAACAACAGCGGCACCGTAGGGGAGATCAATCTGCTGTTGACCGGCCTGCTCCGCAAGAAGGGTTTCCAGGCGGACCCCGTGCTGCTGAGTACCCGCGAGCATGGGTTCAATATGGCCAGCTATCCCATGCTTGAAAAATTGAATTATGTGATCGTGCGGCTGCACCTCGGCGACAAGGTCTGTTATCTGGACGCCGGCCGGCCTGATCTGGGTTTCGGGATGCTGGCGCCCGATTGTTATAATGGCCATGCTCGTATCATCAGTAAAACGGATTCGGGCTCGGTGTATTTCTGGGCCGATTCGCTCAGGGAGGCAAAGGTTACGATGGTGTTGATGGCGGCCACGGACAAAGGGTTGTCGGGAAGCTGGCAGTCGAATCTGGGAAAGCTGGAATCTTATAATGTACGGCGGAAGGTGGCGGAAAAAGGGCAAGCCCAATATTTCAAGGACATTCAGACCAGCTGGGGCGATGATGCCGAGATCAGCAATGGCGGCATCGATTCGGTGGACCGCCTCGAGGAACCGGTAAAGGTGCACTACGATTTTCTGCTGAAACAGCAGCCGGGTGCATCGGTACTGTATATCTCTCCGCTAATGGGAGACGACTTGCGCACGAACCCTTTTACGGCGGCGGAGCGGAAATATCCGGTGGAGATGTATTATACGACCGACCAGACCTACATCTTCTCCATGATGATCCCCGACGGCTATGTGGTGGACGAGCTGCCCAAATCTGCGAAGGTAGCTTTCAATGGCGACCAGGGCTATTTCGAATACCTGATCGTCAACCAGGGGGGACAGATCCAGCTGCGCTGCCGGGTAAGGCTGAACAAGGCCTGGTTCGGACCGGAAGATTATAGCACGCTGCGCGATTTCTTTGGTTTTATCGTAAAGAAGGAGAACGAACAGATCGTGCTCAAAAAACAATAGATATTCCTAACCACCTATATCTAAACCATGACCATTCGTAAACTATCGTTCACAACCGCATGCTGTTTGCTGTTCTGCACCCTTTTGCAGGCTCAGGATAAGCTGCCGGTAAAGTTCGGGAAAGTAACCCCCGAAGATTTCAATATCACCGTTATGGGACCCGATTCCGCGGCCGGCGCCGTGGTGATCGCCGATTATGGGACCAGCTCCTTTGAAGGCAGCGCCCGCGGCTGGTTCGATCTTATTTTCAAGCGTTCCTGCAGGATCAAGATCCTCAAGCAGAATGCATTCGATGCGGCTACCATCAAAATACCCCTTTATGTGTCGGGCAACGATGGTGAAAAGATCCTGTCTTTACACGCCGCGACCTATACGCTGGAGAACGGGAAGGTCGTCGAGACCAAGGTCGATGACAAAGCCATCTTCACCGACGTGCTGGATCGGCATTTGGTGGAAAAAAAGTTCACCTTTCCCGCGTTGAAGGAAGGGGCGATCATCGAATACACCTATACGCAAACCTCTCCATTCCTGTTCAATCTGCAACCATGGTCGTTCCAGGGTGATTACCCCTGCCTGTGGAGCGAATACCAGGTCGATATGCCCAATTTCTTTCGATACGTGACGTTGGGGCATGGCTACGCGAATTATGATATTAATAAGACGGACAGTCGCCGGGAAACGTTCCATTTGACTTTCCCGGGCGGGGCGGGCGCTGATGACCACGAAACGCTCGAGGACGAAGTGGTTACACACCGCTGGGTGATGAAGAACGTGCCGGCGCTCAGGGAAGAAGCGTATACGACCTCCATGCGGAATTATGATGCCAGCCTGGAATTCCAGCTGGCCAGCTATAATTTTACAGAGGCTCATTATTATAAGGACATCATGGGCAATTGGCTTAGCGTCAGCGAAGGCCTGCTCCAGGAGGAGGACTTCGGGGCCGATCTGGACAAGGGCAATGGCTGGATGGACGATGAGTTGAAGCCGGTCCTCCAGGGGGCAACCGGAGACCGGGAAAAGGCGCAACGCATCTTCGCTTTTGTGCGCGACAAATTTAACTGCACCGGCCATACCAGTCTTTATATGAATGACCCGCTGAAAACGGTGTTCAAGAATAAACACGGTAACGAGGCCGAGCTCAATTTGTTGCTGGTAGCAATGTTGCGTCACGAGAAGATCGTCGCCGATCCGGTGATGCTGAGCACCCGTTCGCACGGCTTCGCCAACGAGATCTATCCGCTACTCACCCGGTTCAACTACGTGATCTGCCGGGCGACAATCGATTCCGGAAGCTATTTTCTCGATGCCAGTGAGCCCTGGCTGGGTTTTAACCGGCTACCCGGGCGTTGTTATAACGGCTATGCCCGCGTGCTGAACAAGGAGTTGCCGTCCTATGTGTATCTCGACGCCGATTCTATGCGAGAGGAAACCTCCACGCTTGTATTTATTTCTAAGGCGGACAAGGGCAGCGGGCTCATCGGGCATTTGACGAGCACACCGGGTTTTACCGAGGCCTGCGGCCTGCGTGATAAACTAAAGACCACCGCACACGGCGACTACTTTAAAACGATCAAGGCGGGATATGCGTCGGAATTTACGGTCAGCAACCTCGAGCTCGACTCGCTAGATCGTCCGGATGATCCCTTACAAGTGGGCTACGATCTGGACATCCATCCCGACTCCAGCTCCGACCTCTTCTATTTCAACCCTATGCTGAACGAAGGGTATAAAGAAAACCCCTTTAAATCCGCCGAACGGAAATATCCGGTGGAAATGCCTTATGCCATGGATGAGATCTATACACTGAACATGGACATCCCGGACGGATACGTTGTAGATGAGCTTCCCAAGTCCGCCAGAGTGGCTTTTAACACCGACGATGGCCTTTTTGAATACCTGATCGTCAAAAGCGGCGACGCTATTCAGTTCAGGGCGCGGATCAAATTGAACAAGGCCAATTTCAAGCCGGAAGATTATGCTACGTTACGCGATTTCTTTAGTTATATCGTTAAAAAGGAAAGCGAGCAGATCGTATTCAAAAAGAAAAAGACCGTATGAGGAAGTTATTCTATATCCTACTCGTGATGCCCTGCTGTCTGCGGGCGCAGAATTATAGCACCGCGCTGATCCCCGATTCGCTGCGCAAGGATGCGGAGGCCGTTCTTCGGGAGGAAGAGGTTGTATTGGAGATCAAATCGCCAGGCAAGGCGGTGGAAAAGAAACGGGAGGTCTACACGATCCTGAATGCCAACGGCGATGATGACGCCAGATTTGCACAGGGGTATGACAAATTCACTTCGGTTAACGGGATCGAAGGTGTCTTATACGATGGTCAGGGAAAGGTGATCCGCAAGGCTAAACGCAAGGATATGCAGGACCTCAGCTATGTGCCCGAGTCGACGCTCGCAACAGACGACCGGTACTTGTTTCATAGCTTTTATTGCCAGCTTTATCCTTATACGGTGGATTACCAGGACGAACTGGAATTCGATGGGATCGGCGGATTCGAAAACTGGATGCCATTGAAGGGGTCGGATATTGCCACACAACACAGCAAATATGTCGTGATCGCGCCCAAGGATTATAAGGTGCGCTATCTTGGAGTCAATGGTGCCGCGAAACCGGTGATCACCGAGGAAAAAGATAAGATCATCTATACCTGGGAAGCCTGGGATCTGCCCGCCCGGAAGACCGAGTCTCACGGCCCGCGGTGGCGCGAGATCGTGCCATACGTAATGATCGGCCCGAGCGATTTCGAATTGGACGGCTACAAAGGCAATATGTCGACATGGCTGGATTATGGTAAATTTGTCGCCCGGCTTTGGTCGGGTAGGGATGTGTTGCCGGCGAATATCAAAATGCAGATACACGCGCTTGTCGATACAATTACCGACACCCGTCGAAAAGTGTATGCCTTGTATAGATTCCTTCAAAAGAATACACACTACATCAATGTTTCTTTGGGTATAGGGGGCTTGCAGACCTTTCCCGCAGACTACGTCGCCACGAAGAAATACGGCGATTGCAAGGCGCTTTCCAATTACATGGTGGCCTTATTGAAGGAGGCGGGTGTTCCTGCCAGATACGTGATCATCCGGGCTGAGAAAGGCGCCCCGCCCATGGTGGAGGCTTTTCCCGGTCTGAACCAGTTCAACCATGTGATTACCTGTGTTCCACTGGCTAAGGACACGATATGGCTGGAATGTACGGATCAAACGGAATCACCCGACTATATGGGCACATTCACCGGTGGCAGAAAAGCATTACTAATCGACAGCACCGGGGGATATGTGATCAAGACACCCGTTTATTCCGCAGCCGACAATACGCAATGCCGGGTGGTCAAAGGAAACATAGAAGCCGATGGCAGTCTGAACGCCACCGTCAACACGATGTATTGTTGCGTGCGCCAGGAAGGGCCGCAGTATTGGATAGACGATGCTTCCGAGGAGGATCGACGGAAACATCTCAACGAGCTGTTCGATCTGCCCACCTATACCATCGACAAGAGCCACTATGAGGAACACCAGGGACCGCATCCGGTGGTCAATGAGGATTTACATGTGGTGGCTACCAACTATGCCAGCGTTTCCGGCAAACGGCTTTTTATTAATCCAAATGTTTTTGACCGCAGCGGCACGCGCCTCTCCGCCGATAGTGTCCGTAAATATGATTTCATCAACCATAGCGCCTATACGGATATCGACAGCGTCGTGATCTCGGTGCCTGCCGGCTACGAGGTGGAAGCCCGGCCAAAGGATGTGACGGTCCAGGGTGATTTTGGGACCTTCCGGACCAGCCTTCAATTCACGGGGGATAAGTTAATCTATTACCGCTATCTGCAACAATCCGCCGCCCGGTATCCGCCCGCCGAATATGCGGCACTGGTGAAGTTCTACGAACAGCTCTACCAGAGCGACAACCAGCGCGTGGTGCTGGTCAAAAAAGAATAGCTAGCTTACTGACACGCGCCGCCGATGGCTTCGCCTACGAGATTGATCAGATTCTGATAGATCGGCTTTTTCTCCTCCTGGGGTTTTTCCACGATGATAACCGCGGCATAGTTCCGGCAGGTGTCGACCCAGGCGGCCATGCCCAGCAGATCGGGAGAGACCATCAGGGTGCCACTCGCATTCGCGAGATAATTACCAAGCGCCGGTTTGGCCCCCTGCAATTCCTTTGGCATATATTTTATGGGCAGATTGCCGAACTGGACCCGCTCCAGCTCCTGTACCGCTTTTTCGCTCAGGACGCGTTTCCCCTCGAACATGCCCTTGTTAAGCAGCATCGTAAGGAAATTGATATAGTCGTTCGCGCAGCTGCGGCCTCCGTTGCCGGGGTCGTCGGCACCGCCATCCTCGTTGACAAAACTCGTGGCGTGCATCTTGAGCGGCCGTTCGATCCGGTCCATCATTAGCCGGCCGAAGGTCTTCTTCGAGACTACTTCCAGACAACGTCCCGCGATATTGGGCCCATAGGCGCTATAGAAGACTTCCGTGCTGGGGTTGGTAGCGATGGAATGTTTGTCGGCATAGCTGCCCGCCATGTCCTCGAGCGTTTCGAAACGGACCTTGGCCAGGGGTTTTTCCACGCTTTCGTCCGTCTTGATCCCGCTGGTATTGGTGAGACAGTTGCGGATGGTGATGTAGCCCTTCATGTATTTGCCGAAAAGCGGGATGTATTGCGTGACCTTGTCATCCAGCGTCAGCTTCCCCTCGTCGACAAAGGTCATCACGAGGGCCGCCGTCATCCAGTCACCGGCCCGGCCAATGGGCGCCTGGGTCTTGGCCGTGAAATCGGTGTTGAGGCTCTTCTGATAGACGACCTTCCCATCCTTCCACACGACTACGGCATAGCCGCCGCCGATAGCTTTCTGGTTTTGTTTAAGGAGCTGATCTACAGCGTCGAAATTCGACTGGGCGAAGATCGGCAGACAGAATAGCAGGCCGGCGGTGAACAAACTGAATCGTCGACAGTTTAAGGTGATTTTGTATGACATAAATACTGGATTGTGATCCGTGGTTTGGATTTTGTGACACAAGTTTAACATTTATTCATCTAAAAAAGGAAAACGATAAACATATGAACCTGAATAATTTCACTATCAAGGCTCAGGAGGCGATCGCGAAGGCGCAACAGCTTGCTTTCGACAGTTCGAGCCCCGCCATAGATACGGATCATCTTCTCAAGGCGTTGCTGAGCGAAGAAGATTCTCCGGTGGAGTTCCTGCTGAAGAAGAACAACGTCAATGTGGCTTTTGTGGAAAGCAAGCTGGACGAAGCCATTCAGAAGCTCCCGAAGGTAAGCGGCGGGGAGCCGGCGCAGACCATTAGCCGGGAATTGAACAATGCGGTTCTCCGGGCGGGTTCGGATCTAAAACAGTTCGGGGATGAGTTCGTCAGCGTGGAGCATTTGCTGTTAGGCCTGGTGCAGGGGAGTGATAATACTGCCAAACTGCTCAAGGATGCGGGTCTTACCGGGAATGGGCTGGTCGCGGCGGTCAAGGATCTCCGCAAAGGATCTACGGTAAACAGCCAGACCCAGGAAACGACCTACAATGCATTGAACAAATACGCCAAGAATCTCAACGAGCTGGCCCGGCAGGGCAAGCTGGACCCGGTGATCGGGCGTGACGAAGAGATCCGGCGGACCTTACATATCCTCTCCAGGCGCAGCAAGAATAACCCCATTCTTGTAGGCGAGCCCGGAGTAGGTAAAACAGCGATCGCTGAGGGCCTCGCCCATAGGATCGTAAACGGGGACGTACCCGATAATCTAAAGTCCAAGGTCATCTATGCCCTGGATATGGGCCAGCTCATCGCTGGTGCCAAATACAAGGGGGAATTCGAAGAACGCCTGAAGAGCGTAGTGAAGGAAGTAGCCGGCAGCGATGGCGAGATCATCCTGTTCATCGACGAGATCCACACGCTGGTAGGCGCCGGCGGCGGCGAAGGCGCAATGGACGCCGCCAACATCCTCAAACCCGCATTGGCAAGAGGCGAGCTCCGGGCCGTAGGCGCGACCACGCTCAACGAATACCAGAAGTTCTTTGAACGGGACAAGGCCCTCGAACGCAGGTTCCAGAAGGTCATGATCAACGAACCCTCCGTAGACGATGCCATTTCTATTCTCCGCGGTTTAAAGGACCGTTATGAGATGCACCACCATGTGCGGATCAAGGACGAAGCCATTATCGCCGCCGTGGAGCTATCCCATCGGTATATCACGGACCGGTTCCTGCCGGACAAGGCCATCGACCTCGTGGATGAAAGCGCCGCCAAGCTTAGGCTGGAGATGAATTCGATGCCCGAAGAGCTGGATAAGCTGGAACGGCAGATCCGCCAGCTGGAGATCGAACGGGAGGCCATCAAACGCGAAACCGAAGGTTCGCCGATGCCGCTGAAAATCAATAATAGTCGGCAAAAGGACGAAGAAAAGCTCCGGGAGCTCAGCGCCGAGATCGGTAACCTGAGCGTATCGAGAGATACCCTGAGGGCCAAGTGGAAGCAGGAGAAGGAACTGGTGGAAAAGGTACAGAATGCCAAGGCCGATATCGAGAACCTTAAATTGGCCGCGGAAAAAGCCGAACGCGAAGGACAATATGGTCAGGTAGCCGAGATCCGCTATGGTAAGATCAAGGAACAGGAAAAGATCATCGACGAATACAGCAGGCAGCTGGCGAGCATGAATGCCGGCACCCGGCTGATGAAGGAAGAAGTGGATGCCGAAGACATTGCCGAAGCCGTGGCCAAGGCCACGGGGATACCGGTTACCAAGATGCTGCAGAGCGAAAAAGAAAAGTTATTGAATCTCGAAGACGAGCTGCACAAGCGGGTAGTGGGACAGGACGAGGCCATCGAAGCCGTCGCTGACGCCGTCCGCAGGAGCCGGGCCGGACTGCAGGACCCCAAACGGCCCATCGGGTCGTTTATTTTCCTGGGGACCACGGGGGTAGGTAAGACCGAGCTGGCGAAGGCCCTGGCGGGCTATCTCTTCGACGACGAAGGGATGTTGACCCGCATCGATATGAGCGAGTACCAGGAGAAGCATACCGTAAGCCGGCTGATCGGCGCGCCTCCGGGCTATGTGGGATATGACGAGGGCGGACAGCTCACCGAAGCCGTGAGACGCAAGCCCTATAGCGTGGTGCTGCTGGACGAGATCGAAAAAGCCCATCCGGATGTCTTCAACATTCTGTTGCAGGTGCTGGACGATGGCCGTCTTACGGATAACAAGGGTAGGGTGGTGAACTTCAAGAATACCATCATCATCATGACCAGCAATATGGGCAGCCAGATCATCCAGGCCAATTTCGAGAACGTTACGGAAAAGAACCGCGACGATGTGATGGATAGGACCAGGCTGGAAGTGGTGGACCTGCTCCGGCAGACCATCCGGCCGGAGTTCCTGAACCGGATTGACGAGATCATCCTGTTCCAGCCGCTGCTGAAAAGCGAGATCAGGGGGATCATCCGCATCCAGCTGGAGAATCTGCAGAACCTTGTTGCCAAAAATGGCATCAACCTGCAATTCAGCGACTATGCCATCGACTATCTGGCAGAGAACGGGTTCGATCCGCAATTCGGGGCGCGGCCACTTAAACGATTAATTCAAAAAGAGATCGTTAATCAGCTGAGCAAGAAGATTTTGTCTGGGGATATTGATCGCATTTCGCCGGTGTTGGTGGATGTCTTCGATGGGGTGGTCGTTTTCCGGAACGAGCAGCCTCATGCCGAGACGAGCAGAAAATAATGCCCGGCCCTACTTCAAGGGCCCGGCAAAAATAATGTCATTATGACCGAACCAATTTACTTGGGAAGTGTTATATTACCAAATGATGAAAAAAGAACTAGTCGAGATCATTCCAACGAAGGATGTTTTCGTGGGTGATCCAAAAGCCCCCGTAACCCTGATGGAATACGGAGACTATGAAAGCGAGGCCTGTGCCAAGGTGAACGAGGTAGTGGCGAAGCTGTTAGAGCAATATGGCGGGAAGCTCAGATTCAATTTTCGGCATTTTCCGCTGACGAAGATCCATCAGCATGCGATGAAAGCGGCTGAAGCTTCGCTTGGCGCCGCCCAGGAAGGCAAGTTCTGGGAGATGCATACGATGTTGTTCCAACATCGGCGCCGGCTGGGAGCGATCAGCCTTCGGGAGTATGCCAAGGATGTGGGGGTGGTGAACAAGAAATTTCTGGACAACCTGGTAAATTCCACCTATGGCTGGCAGGTCCGCAGCGATCTGCTGGAAGGGTTGAACAAGGGGGTTCGGGATGTGCCGGCCTTCTTCATCAATGGCGTCCCGTTCACCGGGAAGCCGACCTTCGAGAACCTGAAAAAGGAGATCGAAGAAGCGCTGAAACAGAAAAAGAAAAGAGCATAACTTAGAGCCGCCGCCGCTAATGTTTTTTGGGGCGGCTTTTTTTTGAAACCGCCGGGGGCGGTTTCGCCCGAAGGGCAGACGTTGGCCATATGATCACATTCAAGACCAGGATCGAGCAATTCCAGGCGATGGGCGAGAAGACCGGTTGGTCTTATATCAAGGTGCCCGCTAAGCTTGCACAACAGCTTAAACCAGACAACAAGAAGTCCTTTCGGGTCAAGGGCCGGCTGGATGCGCATGTGGTTAGTGGAATGGCGCTGATCCCCATGGGCGGCGGCGATTTCATCCTTGCGTTGAAGGCCGACGTCCGCAAGGCGATCCGCAAACAAAAAGGGGATACGCTGGCTGTCGAGCTCGAGACCGATAGCAGGGTGATCATACCCCCCAAAGACCTGCTGAACTGCCTGGCCGACGAGCCCCAGGCACTCGCCTACTTCAAGACCTTACCCAAATCCCATCAGAACTATTTTGGCAATTGGGTCAAATCGGCCAAGACGGAGGGCACGCGGACGCGGCGGATCGCCCGGGTAGTCGATGCCATGGCCAAACACCAGACCTATGCGGAGATGATCCGGGCGCAACGTGATGACCGGGAAGAGCTCGGTTTTTCAAAATGATACGGTTTTTCCCATTTTGGTAGGGTTCTTTTGCGGTAGTTTAAGGTGGAATCCTTGCTGGCCGGGGCTTTGCGTAAAAGGTACATTTTTTGCACATGCGGGCGATCTATGGATCCTTCCCATTCAAAAAAGATCTCTACAGCAGGACTACTCATTACCCTCGGTATTATTTTCGGCGATATAGGTACTTCCCCGCTCTATACGTTCCAGACAATTATGACGGAAGGCGGCAAGATCTCGGAAGAATTGGTGCTTGGCGCCATCTCTTGCGTTTTCTGGACGCTCACGCTACAGACGACATTCAAATATGTATTCATTACCCTGAAGGCGGACAACAAGGGAGAGGGCGGGGTCTTCTCGCTCTATGCCCTGGTACGCAGGTATGGGAAGGTGCTGGTCTATCCCGCCATCATTGGCGCGGGTACCCTGCTGGCGGATGGGATCATCACGCCGCCGATCTCCGTGACCTCGGCCATCGAGGGGCTGAACATGGTGCATGGGATGGAGAATGTGATCGTGCCTGGGAATAACCTCGTTGTCGAAGTGGTGCTGGTGATCATCCTGATGCTTTTCGTATTCCAGCGTTTTGGGACCAAGGTGGTGGGGGGCTCTTTCGGGCCCATTATGTTTGTCTGGTTCTCGATGCTGGCGATCCTCGGGCTCAACCAGATCCAGCACAACCCCACGGTGCTTCGTGCCTTGAGTCCGTATTATGGTTTGGAGTTGTTGATCCGTCACCCCAAAGGGTTCTGGCTGCTGGGCGCGGTATTCCTTTGTACTACCGGCGCCGAGGCGCTCTATTCCGACCTTGGGCATTGCGGCCGGAAGAATATCCAGGTCAGCTGGATCTTCGTCAAGACGACCCTGGTGCTCAACTATCTTGGGCAAGGCGCCTGGGTGTTGTTGCAGCACAAGGACGGCCTGGGTAGCATCAACCCTTTTTTCGCAATCGTTCCTCACTGGTTCCTCATCCCGAGCGTATTCATCGCCACGGCGGCTTCGATCATCGCCAGTCAGGCGCTGATCAGCGGATCGTTCACCCTCATCAATGAGGCCATCAGCCTGAACTTCTGGCCCAAGGTGACGGTGAAATTCCCTACCGACGTACGCGGTCAGATCTATATTCCCAGCATCAACTGGATCCTTTGTCTCGGCTGTTTCCTGGTGGTCCTGTATTTCCGGACCTCGGAGGCGATGACCGCCGCCTATGGCTTTTCGATTACCGTAGCCATGCTGATGACTACGATCCTGATGTACTGGTTCCTGCGACGAACCAAACACCTCCCGATGTGGCTGGTGGTACCCATTCTAATCGTCTTCGTCAGTGTCGAGACTTCCTTCTTCATCGCCAACGCCGTGAAGATCGTGAAACGGCTTTTCTTCCTCGTATTCGAGTTCGGCTTGATCTTTACCATGTATATCTGGTACAATGCACGTAAGATCAACAACCGGTTTCTCAATTTTATCGATCTGGGCGAACACATCCCGCTGCTGGAGAGTCTCAGCAGGGATGAGTCCATTCCCAAATTCTCCTCGCATTTGATCTATCTCACGAAGGCCAACCGGGCGAACCAGATCGAAGAGAAGATCCTGTATTCCATTTTTAGTCATAATCCCAAACGCGCGGATGTTTATTGGTTCGTGCACATCGAACGCACCGACGAGCCCTATACCATGGAGTATGGGGTGGAGGAGCTGATGAACGACAAGGTGATCCGGGTGGAGTTCCGGCTTGGTTTCCGTGTACAGCAAAAGGTCAGCCTGATGTTCCGCAAGGTGGTGATGGAGATGATCTACAACAAAGAGCTGGATGTCGTCAGCCGTTATCCTTCGCTGAAGAAGCACAATATCGCCGAAGACTTCCGGTTCGTGATCCTGGAGAAATTCCTTTCCTACGACAATGAGTTCTCCGTGCGCGATGGGTTTATCCTGAACACCTATTTCAGCATGAAGAAGCTGGCGCTGGCCGAAGAAAAGGCCTTTGGTTTAGATAGCAGTGAGACG
>Ga0134126_10005306_pt1 | contig 16101 bp, 13 predicted proteins | sample KB31752_FD_96881 | JGI IMG/M metagenome (GOLD analysis project Ga0134126, IMG submission 96881) | Terrestrial soil microbial communities with excess Nitrogen fertilizer from Kellogg Biological Station, Michigan, USA - KB3-175-2 | ecosystem: Environmental > Terrestrial > Soil > Unclassified ...
GTCACCATGGCCCTGGTGTCACATGATTCGGGGGGAGTTACAAAGCGCGACGTCCGAATGGCCGGCGCAATCAACAAGATCGCAGGTTAGCTTGATTGGGCTTCTTCCAGCGCTTTGGCTACGCGATCCAGATTCTGCTGGATGGTCTCCAGTTGGTCTTCACAAAATTTGTTGAATTCGCTCAGCGGGTCGCCATGTTCCATCAAATCTTCCAGGAAATGGCGAACGCGTTCGCGGCCCTTTTCGCTGGCAAAGACCAGCGCCAGCCCACTTAACCCCAGTAATGTTGCCGGCAGAAACCAGTTTTTCATCTCATATCCCTTTCCGGGGGAAGCAGCACTCGCTGAGACTATGATGCTCCAAAATGGCGCCGAAGTGTACCTCTGGACAGTTACTTTAGTAATGTCCTGATTCCTGCAACACCATGGCCGAATCCTTAAGACCCAACCAGCGGCGCGGGCGTTACAGCTTTACAAAAATTGTGGGATTCGAAAGCAGCTTTTCAGAAACTTTTACGCATCTCACGGGTCAAGATTCCTAAAGTCATTGAGGTGGAAAGTCATGCAGGCAAAGTGGGTAGCCTCTGTTTGTGCCGTTGCTCTGATTTTTGGTCTGGCAGCCATTGGTCAGGAAAGCGGCAGTTCGAACGATCCGGTTCTTAAATCACGTCCAAACGATAGAAACACTCTGCCTCCGCAGCAGGTGCCACCGGCTTATCCGGGAAAGGGCAGCCCTTCTTCCACTTACGGCGCGCCTCCCAATGCTATTCCTGATGGATCACGGTTCATCATCAAGCTGAAAGATACCCTGGATACCAAGAAGATGCAGGACGGCAAACACTTTAAAGCCGAGCTTCGCGAAGATCTGGTGACGCCCAGCGGACTGATTATCCCTAAGGGCCGGACCATCAAGGGCCATGTGGGACGATTTGAGCACGGCTTTACCGGCTCCAGGATGCAATTGGCCCTGGATGAAATCGAAACCCGCAATGGATGGGTTCCGCTGATTGGGACTGTTACTGGCGTTCCAGGAGACCCGTCTATCAAGGCGACCGGCGAAGAAGGCGAAGTGTATCGCAAAGGACCGGATAAGAGAAAAGTCGTGACAGACGCGGCTATTGGCGCCACCGTGGGCGCAGTCTCAGGATCGGTGGTCGGCGGCAGAAAGGGCGCGGCTATTGGAGCGGCAGCGGGCGCGGGCCTTGGGACGGGAACCAGCTATCTGTTTAAAGGCGGTGAAATGAAGCTGGATAAAGGCACACAGCTTGAAGTCCGTCTTGACCGGGACTTGGTCGTTCCGACACACTAACAACCTACGACTTAAGGGCCATGGACACAGGTGAGTGTCAAAACCTGCATTTATGGTACTTAGTGTTGCCTCAGTCGTAGAAGATTTTAAACGGCAAAGTTTCCTTAAGTTTCGTCTTCCACCGACACTTAGTCGCAAAAATTGCGTCTAAGCTACCATGAGACCTCGCTCCGGAGGACGCCGTTCTGACAACGCTGGGCGCCACTTTGGTATTTGTATGCTTGCGGTGGTTTTATTCCTTATATTACTGATGTGGTTTTTCAAAGGTCATCAGAATTCCCAGCCGTTGCCGCAGCGGCCGCCGGGGATACTCCACGCGGTCTGAGCTGTCGGGTTCCGCCAACGTTCATTTGCCCTTTTCAATCTTGCCAGCTACACTCACCTGTTTTCGTCAGAGACGTCTAAATCACAACGTCTTCAATCCGAATGTGGAGTGTCAATCGATGCTGCGTCGCGCCTCGTCTTTCTTGATTGTTGCAATGGTCCTTTCTCTTTGTTCTTTTGGCCAAAGAAACCGCGGTGAGCGGCCACCTGCCCCTGCGCCGGCAGCCAGCCCTGCAGAACAAGCCAAGCCTGCCGGCACAGCAGCCGCCGAAGTGAAAAAAGAACAGCCGGAGCAGCCGCCTGTTATCACGCACCATGAAATCCATGTTGGCGGCAAAACGTTGCATTACACCGCCACCACTGGAATGATGCCGCTCAAGAACAATGACACTGGCGAGGTGGAAGCACACATTTTCTTTATTGCTTACACGCTCGACGGCCAGAACGAGCACCGGCCGCTCACTTTCTCTTTCAATGGAGGCCCCGGTTCCGCTTCCGTATGGCTTCATATGGGCGCGATTGGTCCCAAGCGTGTGCGCATGCAGCCCAATGGCATGATGCCGCCGCCGCCGTACCAATTGATCGATAACGAACAAACCTGGCTGGACCAGACTGATCTCGTCTTCATTGATCCGGTAGGAACGGGTTACAGCCGTGCCGTGAAACGCGATCAAACAAAAAAATTTCTTGGGCTCAAAAACGATATCGAATCCGTTGGCGAGTTTATTCGGCTGTATCTCGGACGATACGAGCGCTGGTCATCGCCGCTGTTTATGGTGGGTGAAAGCTACGGCACCACGCGCGCCGCCGGCCTCTCCGGCTATCTGGTGGAACACGGCATCGCATTCAACGGAATCATGCTGATCTCCAGCATTCTCAACTTTCAGACCACCGACAACTCTCCAGGCAACGATCTTCCCTTCGTGCTCTTTCTGCCGACGTATGCCAGCGCGGCGTGGTACCACAAAAAGCTGGCTCCTGAACTCGAACAAAATTTTGACAAATTGCGTTCTGAAGTTGAGCAGTGGGCCGCCGGCCCTTATGCTGAAGCGCTGGCTAAAGGCGACCGTTTGACCCCGCAGGAGCGTCAGGACGTGATCGATCATCTGGCGCGCTACACCGGCCTCAGTAAAACTTATATCGACGAGAGCAACTTGCGCATTGAAGAATCGCACTTTACCAAAGAACTACTGCGCGATAAACGGCTAATCATCGGCCGGCTCGACAGCCGTTTTACCGGCACTTCAAGCTCTAACGTCGAGGAGACGGCGAGCTTCGATCCCAGCATGAGCGCCATTCGTCCGCCGTATACCGCGATGTTCAACCAGTATGTGCGCAGCGAACTCGGCTACAAATCGGACCTGGAGTATTACATTCTGGGCGGCGGATTCCGCTTTGATGAGTGGGATTGGGGCGTCCAGCGCGGCGGTTTCCCTGATACGGCGCATTCTCTGAAAGACGCTTTCGACAAGAATCCATTTATGAGGCTTTTTGTCGGTTCCGGTTTCTTTGACCTCGCAACCCCGTATTTCGCGACGCAATACACGCTCAATCATATGTCCCTGACCAGCGCACAGCATGCCAAGGTGAGTCTTGGTTATTACGACGCGGGACACATGATGTATATCCAGGATACTTCTCTAGACGAGCTGAAGAAGGACGTGAGCGCGTTTATGGCAAACGCATTGAAATAGGACTTACCATAAAGGACACGAAGGTACGCAAAGGAAAAACCCAACTTCGCCTGAACCACAACGGCTTACGTTGACAGCTCGAAGATTGAGCCACAAGCCAACTCCTACCTTTGTGGTCCTTCGTGTCCTTTGTGGTTAAGATTTTTTGTCGAATGGTCGTTCTAGATCAGGCGATTGCGGCGTAAATAATTCCGCGCCGTTCTCCGTGATGTGCATGTCGTCTTCCAGTCTTACGCCGAATTCTCCACGGATATAAATTCCTGGCTCGTCGCTGAACGTCATATTGGGGGCCAGCGGCAGAGTGTTTCCGCGAACAAGATAAGGCCACTCATGGCCGTCCATGCCGATGCCATGGCCCACGCGATGCGTGAAGTGCTTGTAGTCCGGCCCGTAACCGGCATCGGTGATCACTTTGCGTGCCGCAGCGTCAACCGCCTGGCACTCGATGCCAGGTTTTGCCGCAGCCAGCGCCGCTGATTGCGCCTTGTGCACGATGTCAAACACCTGCTTCATCTTGTCAGTCGGCTTGCCCAGAACGACCGTGCGGCTGATATCGGATTCATAGCCTTCCACTTTGCAGCCACCGTCCATCAATAGAATCGTGCCTTCACGAATGACCGGCGGTTTGGCCGAGCCATGCGGTAGAGCCGAATTCTCTCCTATCTGAATGCTCGCATCCCCCTGGAATCCCTGCTGGGCGTGCGCAGCTTGAACCATCGCGCCAAAATCATTCTGCGTCATGCCTTCTTTGGTGGAACGATAAGCCGCTTCGTAGGCCGCGAGCGTGACTTCATTCGCTAGCTTCATCAGTTGCAGCTCATGTTTGCTCTTGATCATCCTGCAGCCCGCCGTTACAGGCGTGGCGCTCACCAAATGCAGACCGGGAGCCGCTTTGCTCAGCCCTTCGCTAAAAACGTAGCGGACGGTCTCCTCCATCCCAACGTTTCCCGTTGTAAGATTTCTGTCTTTCAGCCCTTCAGCAATCCGCTGATACGGATTTTCATCTTCCTGCCAGGTACGCACTTCTGCATTGTTTCCGCCTGGGCCGCCGGCAATCTGTTCGCGCGCGCGGTCTTCTTCAAACGCAGGACAGACATAAAATGGATTCCCTTTTACTGGCAGAATCACCGCAAAGAGGCGTTCGCTCATCCACCAGTGGATATTGGTGAAATAAACCAACGAAGTTCCGCCCATGACCATGATGGCATCAATCTTGTTGTCCGCCATCAGTTGCCGCGCCCGCTCCATCCGCTGCTCGCGCTCGGCGACAGTAATGGGCTGGGCTTCTGCCTTGCGCGATTTCAACTTCGCAATCGCTTCAGGCTGCTTAGCGGAATTGCCACCCTGAGCAAACAAGCTACCGGGTTGCGCCAACGTAATGGCGGTGGCTATGCCAGCGCTTTCAAGAAAATTACGGCGGGAAAATGACATCGACAATGGCTCCTGGATGAAAAATCGTGGCGACCAAAACCTTACCACGGATAAACACGGATGAAGCAGATCAAAGCAGGTACCATCCGTGCGATCTTAAAATCCGTGGTGAGGTTTTTCTCGTCTTCTCCGTGTCTCTGTGTCTCGAGGTTGTTTTTGCTAATTTCCTGACGGCTGCTGAGTAAATTTCTTCGCGTCCGCCGGCGTTCCCTTCAACAAATCGCGCAAAATTGTAACCTCGGCCGTCATGCCAGTCTTGATTGAAGGTTCGGCAACAGGGGCGAACAGGGGCGAGTGATTGCTGGGCAACTGCCTGCCTGATGCCTTTGCTTCAGCCAGCTTTTGAGGATCGGCAACGCCAAGCGTAAAGTAAAACGACGGCACACCCTGCTCAACGAAGTACGAATAGTCCTCTGACGTCATAATGGGATCTTCCGTCACCACGCTTCCCTTACCCAGCACGTCCTCCAGCGTAGCAGCCAAATGCTTGGTCAATACTGGATCGTTATAGACCGCGCCCGTAGATTCGTACTTTTCCACCAGCGGCATTTTCTCCGCGCCGGCGGCCATTGCTTCCGCCCTGGCCACGCGTTCAATGCCTGCCAGTAAATGCTGCCGGACGTCAGGCTTGTAAGAGCGCACGGTGAATCCCATCTGCGCATCGTCAGGGATGATGTTGTTCTTGGTGCCGGCCTGGATGTAGCCGATGGTAATCACCGCGGCATCGCCCGGCTTGATTTCTCGCGACACGATCGACTGCACCGTCACCGCGATTCTGGCGGCGATCAGCACCGGATCAACCGTGGTTTGCGGCTGCGCGCCGTGTCCGCCCTTGCCGTACACGGTGATCCGGACTGAATCTGCATTGGCCTTGGCATATCCCGGTGTTATCCCTACTTTGCCGACCGGAAGACCGTTCGTATCGTGCATCGCAATGCCGATATCGGGCTTGGGAAAGCGCGTGAACAGCCCGTCCTTGATCATCTTGTCGGCGCCGGTAATGGTTTCTTCCGCCGGCTGGCCAATCAGCATCAGCGTGCCGTGCCATGAGTCCTTGTTGCGAGCCATAATCGCGGCAGTCCCAAACAGGGCCGCCATATGGACGTCATGCCCGCAGGCATGCATCACGCCTACGTCGCGTCCACTATCATCTTTTGTGCGAACTTTGCTCGCGTACGGCAGCCCTGTCTTTTCTTCAACCGGCAGGGCATCTAGCTCGGTACGGAGCATCACCGTTGGGCCGGGCCCATTTTTCAGGATCGCGACTACGCCGGTCCCGCCCACGTGTTCCGTGACTTCATACCCCAGTGTTCGCAAGCGATTGGCCAGTTCGGCCGCGGTGCGCGTCTCATGGGATGAAAGTTCAGGATGCTGGTGCAGGTCGAGATACAAAGTCTGCGCGTCAGGAAGCACTGAGCTGACCTGCTTATCGAGCGGCGAGTTCTGCGCCGAAGCAAAGCCTCCAAGCAGACATAGCACCGATACTGAAATCGAAAGAATTTTGAAATTGCACAAGCGGCAGAAGGAAGGCATGGCGGTCTCCTTTGGGACTGGATAGAGTACCACCTCGCTTCCAAAGCACAACATCGTTGCTGAGAAATAACAGAGTTATTGGTCTCTGAGAGCTTCAATCGGCTCGACCGCCGCAGCCCGCCGCGCTATTCAAAACCCTAATCAGAACATCGGCTAATTAAGTTTAGTTCAGTTCTGTACTAAGGTGTTTCGCATTACCTGGTAAAGACTTGCAATCTCTAAATCTCAGAGGGGAACTGCTGAATCAGAATTGCTGGGGCAACCTGCTTTCAGCAGCAGCTATCACATGCTCAGATAAATGCCTTCCGTGTGCCTGCACGGAGGCTTCGGTGCCCAGGAGTTTCTCCATGTCACATCGTCGTGTTGCAGGGTGTTCCGCTGTAGTCCTTCTCTCGTTGTTGATGTCCGCATGCCAGGGTCTTGGCGGCGGTAGCATCTCCAGTGCTACGCCTACTCCCACACCGGCACCGGCGGCCGGCAGCTTGAATTCGATAAATCACATTGTTCTTTTCATGCAGGAAAACCGTTCCTTCGATTCCTATTTCGGCCAATTGAATGTATATCGGGCAAAGCAAACTCCGCCGCTTCCCCAGGACGTCGACACTTGGACCTCTGGCACAGACAAGACGCCGACGAACGTCTCAACTCCCAGCTATGATCCGAACACCGGCAAGGCAGGGCCGCCGATCAAAGCGTTCCACATGCAGAGCGCATGCTCAGAGAACCTGACGCCATCATGGAATGAGACCCACCGCATATTCAACTTCTCGGGCCCCTTCACCATGAATGGCAACGCTTTCATAGAAGGAAAATTCGCCCATGATGAATTTGTAAACGGCCAGCCGAACTTCACGGACTTTACCGGCAAACGCGCCATGGGTTTTTACGACGACAGCGATCTGCCTTTTTACTACTTCATTGCGTCGAATTTCGCCACTTCCGACCGCTGGTTTTCGCCAGCTCCTACGCGCACGCATCCCAACCGTTTTTACTGGATGGCAGCTACGTCGCAAGGGTTTGTAGTGCCTCCAACCCAGCAGATCACAGCGAAGACGATCTTTGAAGTGATGGACAACAACCACATCTCCTGGAAAATCTATACGACCGACGGGCACACCTATTTCTCTTATTTCGGCTACTTCAACGCCCATCACACCAATGTGGTTCCCTTGAGCCAGTACTTTACTGACGTGCAAAACGGGACGCTGCCCCAGGTCGCTTATATAGAAACCGGAATTGAGGTAAATGGAGCCAGCAGCAGCGGCGTCGATGAACACCCGAAGAGCAATATCCAGTTGGGCGCTCAATTTGCGGCAAAACTGATCAACGCGCTCATGACCAGTCCATCATGGAAAGATACTGTGATGATTGAAACATTTGATGAAGGCGGCGGTCTGTATGATCACGTTCCGCCAATCTCCGTTCCTAGTCCGGACGGCATACCCCCAATCATGCCGGCAACCAACCAGCCGGGCGACTTTACTCTGACTGGTTTCCGCGTCCCGCTGATGGTAATTTCGCCATTTTCCAAGAAAAATTTCGTATCTCATACCCCAATGGACTACACTGCGGCCCTCAAACTGATTGAAACCAGGTTCAATTTACCCCCTCTAACCAAGAGAGACCAGTCCATGCCCGATATGACTGAATTCTTCGATTTCACCACCGATACCGGGCCGTGGGCTACGCCGCCCACTCCGCCAACGCAGCCGGTGAACATGCCTTGCACCTTCGGCGTTCCCACCGGATAATGGAAATGAGCCGTCCACACGGGGCTTTCCTTGAGGCCCCAGTATTCTATGATCGATCCTATGCCGGACTGTTTACTCCTGCGCGGGTAGCCCTTGTTGATTTGCGCCTCCGCGTCTATATTTTGTGAGCTTGGAACGTTCTCACCTGTTTTGACGATTGTAAGGGTTAACTCAGAACAGGCTCGTCACTGGCGCAAATCCGACATCAGGACATCTCATACTCGAACATGATGGAAAACCGAAGAATGCGCACGATTTTCCTGGTGGCCATGTTCATCTTGGCGGGTGCGTTCACCGCCTTCGGACAGCAAAAGCAAAAGCCGAAAGGCCGCGTTCGTGAATATTACATTGCCGCGGAACAAGTCGAGTGGGATTACGCTCCAAGTGGATTGGAGTTGATGCACGGAGAAGACGTTCCGTATCCATGGGGACTTTACAGGCGCTGGAAGAAGACACGGTATGTCGAATACACCGACGGCACTTTTTCTCAGCGCAAGCCGCAGCCTGAATGGCTCGGAATTCTTGGCCCCATCATCCGGGCGGAAGTAGGCGACTGGGTGGTGGTACATTTTCGAAATCTGGCGGCTGGCTATCACAGCATTCACGTACACGGCCTGCGCTATGACAAGCAGAATGAAGGCGCCATTTATTCTAATAACCTGCCCGGAATTGCGGTACCGCCGGGCGGTGACTTCACCTACCGATGGTTCGCTGATGCCGGCAGCGGCCCGCCTGCCGGAGAAAGCTCGCGTCTGTGGCTATATCACGGTCACGTCAACGAACCCGTGGAAACCAATAGCGGCCTCATCGGCCCAATCATCGTAACGGCGCGCGGACGCGCTAAACCAGATGGATCCCCTGTTGACGTCGATCGGGAGTTCATCGCCCTGTTCATGGTCTTTGACCAACTGCAGGAGAGTGAGGAGCCCAGGAACGGCGAAGATGGACTGTACCATTCGCTGAACGGGTACATCTTCTCCAACCTGCCTGGGCTGGTGATGAATCAGGGCGAGCGCGTGCGCTGGTACCTGGCAGCAATGGGAAATGAACGGGACCTTCATTCCGCGCATTGGCACGGCAAGACCGTGATGCACCACGGCCAGTCAGAAGATGTGATTCCTCTGCTGCCCGGACAGACTGAGACAGTAGATATGCTGGCCGACAACCCAGGCACATGGATGTTTCAATGTCATGTCGCCGACCATCTGGTGGCCGGCATGATGGCGACGTACCGGATCCGTCCGTCACATCCGCGGAGCTGCCCGGTCCAATTTGGTGACGCAAATTTTTGGGGAGCGAAGTCCGGCTTTCAAATGGAGATGAAGAATCTCACTTCGAAACCCATCCAGCAGGTTGCGCTCGAGAGTGATGTCGTGATCGGGTTAAATCATCTGACCAGGACGGCTGAGGCATGGAACGTCCCTCTTCCCATTGGAGCAAAACAAACTACGTCCATTCAGATGCCGAATCAGATAGCGCATCCGGAAGGCATTCTGGGTTGGATCGTATATCCCCTGACTTTGACATTTGCGGATGGCAGCAAATGGTCGCCCAATGAGCACGGGGAGTGTATGCGGATGTACTGGCGAGATAAGAATCATCAAGACATGCAAATACTGCCGCCCGTAGAGATGCCTTAGGTCGAGCACCGTCGTGGGCGCCATTGAGAGAGTGCTCTAAAATACGCATCGTGCAGGAAACTTCTGCTGCGCTATGTGATCACGCTCACAGTTTGACGGCGACCAATTTCAGGTTTCATAATATAGAGTTTGCCTTGCAAATCTGATCGGAGCATAGCAGTACATGGCTAGCGTTACCTCGCCTGTCGAGCACGGAGTCCGGCCGATTCGTGCCGGTAAAGGCCACTCTTTTTTTCTGCGTCGCCTGCACTCATTGAGCGGGATCATTCCGGTTGGCGTGTTCTTGCTTGAGCATTTCATTTCCAACGCATTTGCCACCAATGGTCCAAAGGCGTACGCCGACCAGGTAAAGTTCCTCACGGGGCTGCCCTTTGTTCTGGTCCTTGAAATCGTCGGAATCTATATCCCGCTTCTGTATCACTCGCTATACGGCTTCTATATCTGGTTCCGCGGCGAATCCAATGTGAGCGACTACCCATGGGCGGGAAATTTCATGTATGCCGCGCAGCGCTGGACCGGCGGCATCACCTTCGTCTACATCGTCTGGCATACATATACCATGCGCTTTAGCGGCACTCACCTGCTGACCCATCCGGACGCAGCGTTTAGCAAGGTGCAGATGGAGCTCCAGCACTGGTGGGCCGGGGTGTTTTATCTGATCGGGATCATCGCGGCTTCATGGCACTTCTCTTACGGCATATATCTCTTCTGCGCGAAATGGGGAATCACCGTGAATGACAGGTCGCGCAAGTGGCTTGGACGCGCCTGCACTGTGCTTGCGCTCACTTTGATTATCGTAGGCTGGTTGACGATGGCGGCGTTCTTCCGTCCGCAGTGGCGCAATATTCCGGCTGAACTGCCCGCGCAGCAGAGCGCGGAGCAAAGCATTAGGAACTGAACCACAAAGGACACGAAGGAGCACAAAGGATAAGAAACTTAGTCACTGAAGACTTCGGGGATATTATCCGCCACGGCGGAACGGCGTTTCGGGTGCAAAGGTGATAGGAAAGGTTAGAGAGTTCTTCGTGCTCCTTCGTGTCCTTTGTGGTTAAAGAATTTATGGCAACCATACCTAAAATAATCGTGGTCGGCGGTGGACTGTCAGGACTGGGGGCCGTGATTAAGATTGCGGAAGCCGGCGGTCACGTCGATTTATTTTCCATTGTGCCAGTCAAGCGGTCGCATTCCGTTTGTGCCCAGGGCGGCATTAACGCTGCCAAGAATCTTAAGGGCGAAGGCGACACGACCTGGCAGCACTTTGACGATACGATCTACGGCGGCGACTTTCTCGCCAATCAGCCTCCGGTGAAAGCCATGTGCGAGGCTGCGCCGTCCATTATCGATCTGCTGGATCGCATGGGTGTTACCTTCAACCGCACGCTTGAAGGGTTGCTCGATTTCCGCCGCTTTGGCGGCACGCTTTACCATCGCACGGCGTTTGCCGGGGCTACCACCGGCCAGCAGCTTCTCTATGCTTTGGACGAACAGGTGCGCCGCTATGAAGCCGAAGGCAAGGTCACTAAATACGAGCATTGGGAATTCCTGAGCGCGGTCCTTGATAACAATCGCGTCTGCCGTGGCATCTGCGCCATGGACCTGCGCAGCATGGAAGTTCGCACGTTCCCTGCCGATGCCATCATCATGGCGTCTGGCGGCATCGGCGCAATCTTCGGCAAGTCTACAAATTCGGTGGTCTGTACTGGATCGGCACAGTCCGCGCTGTACCAGCAAGGTTGCTATTACGCTAATGGCGAATTCATCCAGGTCCATCCCACATCGATCCCAGGCGAAGACAAGCTGCGGTTAATGTCTGAGTCGGCGCGCGGTGAAGGCGGCCGCGTCTGGGTGCCCAAGACGAAAGGCGACAAGCGCGATTGGAAAAGCATTCCGGAGTCCGAGCGCTGGTACTTCCTGGAAGAATGGTATCCGAAGTACGGAAACCTGGTGCCCCGCGACGTGGCCACGCGTGCCATTCACAAGGTCGTCTACGAATACGACCTCGGCATCGACGGCCAGCCGATGGTCTATCTCGATCTGACGCATATCGATCGTGAGACGCTCAATCGCAAGCTTGAAGGCATTCTGGAAATTTACGAAAAGTTTGTCGGCGACGATCCGCGCGAAGTCCCGATGAAAATTTTTCCAGGCATGCATTACACCATGGGCGGTCTCTGGGTGGATTATAACCAGGCGACGAACATTAAAGGTATTTTTGCCGCCGGTGAATGCGAATATGGCTATCACGGCGCCAATCGGTTGGGCGCGAATTCGCTTCTCTCCTGTATTCATGGCGGCTTTGTGGCCGGCCCACAGGCCGTGCTGTACGCCAGGAACAACAGCAAATCTACTGACACCGTAAGCAGCACGGTATATGACTCTGAACGCAAACGCCAGGAGGAGGCAAACGCTGCGCTGCTGAGTTCAAATGGGACGGAAAACCCGTTTCGGCTGTGGCGCGAGCTGGGCGAACTGATGACGCGCAACTGCACCATTATCCGCTACAACAAGGACTTGCAGCAGACTGACGCCAAGCTGGTTGAGTTCCTGGAACGCTTCAACAACATCAACCTGAGCGATAAAAGCCAGTGGGCAAATACGTCATTCATCTTTACGCGGCAGCTTTACAACATGCTGCAGCTTTCGCGCGTAATAGCGCAAGGCGCGGCCCTGCGGAATGAATCACGCGGCGCGCATTACAAACCTGAGTTCCCGGACCGCGATGACAAGAACTTCTTAAAGACCACTAAGGCTTACTTCGCTCCGGACGCGGACGAACCCCGGTTTGAATTTGAGCCGGTAGATATTTCCCTGCTGCCGCCCAGGCCACGGCGGTATGACATGGCGAAATAGGTTTTAACCACAAAGGAACACGAAGATCAAAATCCAGGGAATATGAGAATCGTTCAGCAACTCCGAAATAAAACCCTTTGTGGCCCTTCGTGTCCTTTGTGGTTCAAGGCTATTTGAATGGAGCAACAACAACGCACCACATCGCCGAAGTTTTACAAAAATGCCGCGATTCTATTTTTTGTGATCGGCTGCGTCCTTGTTTGGCAAGCGGTTGCGCGCCATGATTGGGTCTTAGGCGCGTTTGCAGGAATCACGTTTCTGAATGCCCTGATGACCACGTTGAAGCTTATTTCGCTCCGGGAGACAAAACAATAATGGCCCAATCCGTTACGAAGACCGTCATTCTCAAGATCAAACGCCAGGAGAATCCTAAGTCCAGTCCGCGATGGGAGGAATTTGAACTCACCTGGAAACGGGGGATGAACGTGATTTCGGCCATGATGGAAATTGCCGCTAATCCTGTTACGCGCGACGGCAAAACCACGACACCAATCGCTTATGACTCCAACTGCCTGGAAGAGGTCTGTGGCTCTTGCGCCATGCTCATCAACGGCAGGGCCCGGATGGGATGTTCGGCGCTCGTGGATAAACTGGAACAGCCTATCCGCCTGGAACCTTTCAGCAAGTTCCCTGTTGTGCGGGATCTGGCCGTTGACCGTAGCGTGATTTTTGAGAACCTGAAAGCCGTAAAGGCGTGGGTGCCGGTGGATGGCACCTACGATCTTGGCTCTGGCCCACGGATTTATCCCACTCAACAGGAAGAAGCTTACCCGCTTTCACGCTGCATTTCCTGCTGCTGCTGCATGGAAGCCTGCCCGCAATTTAATGAGAGCACCGGCTTTGTTGGCGCAGCGACCATCGCGCAGGTCCGGTTGTTCAACCAGCATCCCACTGGCAAGGCGTTGAAGCATGAACGGCTTCAGGCATTGATGGGCGATGGCGGCATTCAGGAATGCGGCTTCGCCCAGAACTGTGTTGAGGTCTGCCCCAAGGACATTCCGCTCACCAAAGCCATTGCGGACACAGGCCGCGAAGTAATGAAGCAAGCGATCAAAGATTTCTTCCGCGGCTAGAAATTTGGGCAAAAAAAACGTTTCCAGATCCTGTGCAAGGAAGCATTTGTCTCAAAAAGAGACATGATTTAGACCTCCTCGCAAGGCAACGATCCCGGTCGAAAAAATAATTTAGGCGAACAGAGCTAAAAACTAACAATTTCTGTCACACATCCTAAGCTGTTGATTACGAAAGTCTCTGCTTGCAAATGGCCCAGTGTTCTGTAAATTTATGAAAATTCAGGTAAATAGCTGGGTACAGATGCGGCAGCTCTGGTTTAAAATTTGCCATCTAATGCCGATGTTGTATGTGTCTGACATCTGCACCGAAACAGGACCCGATGAGCGCTAAGAAGATTTTAATCACTTCGTCGATTTTCCTGATGGCGATTGCCGCCACAGTGCCGGCTTCGGCCGCCAGCCGCTATACCACGCGTTATCGGCATCATCGCGGCCACATCCGCCGCGTGGCGTGGAACCCCGTTCTGAAAGGCTCCATGGATTCCATGGTCCGCCAGAACGAAGAAATTGACCGTCTGCAGCTGCCGCGTATCGCGGACAATGACCAGTTGCTGGAGCTCGAACGCACGCAGGAACTCGTCCCGATCCAGGAGACCCGCGCATTGCACGTGAATCCGTCTCTGCAGGCTGACAAGAAATATTGCCGCCCGTGGTGCAACCAGTTTCTCCAGGACATGAGCGAAGCGTATTACAAAGAGTTCCGCACGCCGCTGCAGGTAACTTCCGCGGTGCGCACGATGGAACAGCAGCAGAAGCTTCGCCGCCACAATGGCAATGCGGCCCCGGAAGTGGGCGAACATGCTTCATCCCATCTGGACGGCATCACTTTTGATCTGGCCAAGCGCGGCTTGACACGCGCCCAGCACGCATGGATTGAAGAGTACCTCAAGAATATGCGTGACCAGGGACTGGTGGAAGCCGCGGAAGAGCGCCGTCAGGCGTGCTTCCACGTGATGGTTTCAGATCGTTACACCGAATGGCGTGAGGCGAACCAACTGGCTGATAAAATTGCCAGAGAATGAACCTAAAACGGTTTCTGATCTGTCTTCTCCTGCTTTCGAGCATAGCGCTCGCGCAACATCCAGCTCCACATAAGAAAACTGCCAGGGCCGCGCCAGTAACGCGGCCTAAGGCTGATCCAGCAACGGCGATCCATCAGTCTGCCCTCATCATAGATACCCACGCTGACACGCCACAACGCTTCCTTGACGAGAACTTCGACATCGGCCAGAACACGCCTGCAAGCGATGGCCATATCGATCTGGACAAGATCAAGCAGGGCAACCTGGGGGCGGAATTCTTTTCCATCTGGGTCGAGCCGGAGTTCAAGGGCGATTACGCGCAGCGCGCCATGGACCTGATTGACAGCGTGTACCAGCAGGCGGCCAGGCATCCTGACAAAATGACTATGGCCTTCTCCGCCGACGATATTGCCCGTGCCCATGATCAGCACAAATTTGCCGCGCTGATGGGCATTGAAGGCGGCCACGCCATTGAAGATGACATGCGTCTGTTGCGCGATTTTTACCGCATGGGCGTCCGCTACATGACTCTGACTTGGTCCAACACCAACGAGTGGGCGGACTCTTCCGGCGACATTCAGGATCCGAACGTCAAACACCACAACGGCATGACGGATTTTGGCAAAGACGTGGTGCGCGAGATGAACCGGCTGGGCATGATCGTGGATATCTCCCACGTTTCCGACGCCACGTTTTACCAGGCGCTGCTGGTTAGCCAGGCGCCGGTGATTGCGTCGCATTCTTCATCCCGCGAGTTGACCAACCAGCCTCGCAACATGACCGATGACATGCTTCGGGCCATGACGAACAACGGCGGCGTGGTGATGGTGAACTTTTATTCTGCATTTATCGATGAAAGTTACCGCAAGGCATCTTCCGATCCGGAGAAGATCAGGCAGCGTGACGCCGAAGTGGCAGCGTACAAGAAAGCGCATCCGCATCCTGATGGGAGTCCGGTAACGTACGATGAAACCGCCGGGATAGAAAAGAAGTGGGCAGCGCAGTTTCCACGTCCGCCGCTGAAGTCGTTGATCGATCACATAGACCACATCGCAAAAGTGGCCGGGATTGACCATGTGGGATTAGGGTCAGATTTTGACGGCGTTACTTCCCTGCCTGAAGGCATTGATTCCGTAGCGGACTTGCCCAAAATCACACAGGCTTTGTATCAGCGCGGCTATACGCGCGAGCAGATCCTCAAAATCCTGGGTGGAAACTTTATGCGCGTGATGCGTGAAGTTGAGGCGACATCCAAACGGCTCCAGGATGAACGTAAAGAATCGGACGCTTTGAGCTTCGAAGATATCGAACTGATGTTGGCAAACCGCGTAAACCCCGCACAACTAGTGGACCGCATCAGGCAGCATGGCGTAAATTTTGATCTGACGCCCGAACGGCGGACGCGGCTCAAGGATGAAAAGGTTGATGATTCGGCGCTGGATGCGATAGTGAAGGCTAGGAAGAAGTAGATTTCA
>Ga0134126_10005308_pt1 | contig 16101 bp, 15 predicted proteins | sample KB31752_FD_96881 | JGI IMG/M metagenome (GOLD analysis project Ga0134126, IMG submission 96881) | Terrestrial soil microbial communities with excess Nitrogen fertilizer from Kellogg Biological Station, Michigan, USA - KB3-175-2 | ecosystem: Environmental > Terrestrial > Soil > Unclassified ...
ATCCGCTGGGTGTTGAAGCCGAGCCAGTGCATCCGGCCCACGTAACGGGCGTGCTCAACCTTGATGCAGCGGTCCATGACCACGGTCAGCCCGCCGTCCTCCGCGATCTTCGCGCCCTCGGCGTTGATCACGCCGAACTGGCACCAGAGGGTGCCGGCACCGATGGCCACCGCGTCCCGGGCGATCCCGGGCAGGGCGTCAGGCGCGCGGAACACGTTCACCACGTCTACTTGGACAGGGACGTCGAGCAGGCTCGGATAGGACTTCTCGCCGAGGATCTCCGTCTCCCGCGGATTCACCGGGATTACCTGGTAGCCGTGCCGCTTGAGGTAATAGCCGACGAAATTGCTAGCCCGGAGTTGGTTGCCCGACAAGCCCACGACCGCGATCGTTTTGGCCGTGTGCAGCACGCGCTGGATCGTCAGCGCGTCCTGGTACGGAGTGAGGTCGAAGTCGCTCATGCGGTCACTGCCTTTCCCGCTGTCGCGGCAACAAGCGCGAAACCCTGCTCTAGGTCCCAGATCAGGTCCGCGACGGACTCGGTGCCGACCGACAGCCGCACCGTTCCCGGCCCGACGCCAGCCGCCGTCAGCTCATCGTCGCTCAACTGGCGGTGCGTCGTGCTGGCCGGGTGGATGATCAAGCTCTTCGCGTCGCCGACGTTCGCCAGGTGGGACCACAGCGCCAGGCCCCGGATGAGGTCCTGCCCTCCGGCCCGGCCGCCAGCGCAGTCGAAGGAGAACACGGCACCGGCCCCCAACGGCAGGTACTTCGACACGAGCGACTCGTACTTACTTGCGGGCAGGCCGGGATAGGTCACCTTGGTGGCCAGCTCATGGGCCTGCAGGAACTCGGCGACCGCCAGCGCGTTGGTGACGTGCCGTTCCATCCGCAGGGACAGCGTCTCAAGCCCCTGCAGGAACAGGAAGGCGTTGAACGGCGACATCGCCGCGCCGAGGTCGCGCAGGGTCTCGGCCCGCAGCTTCATCAGGTAGCCGTACACCCCGAACGTCTCGTGGAACTGCAGGCCGTGGTAGGCGGGCGAGGGGTCCGCGACCACCGGGAACCGCCCGTTGGACCAGTTGAACGTCCCAGCCTCGACGACCACGCCGCCGATGGACGTGCCGTGGCCGCCGATGAACTTGGTCGCCGAGTGGATCACGATGTCGGCGCCCCACTCGATCGGGCGGCACAGGTAGGGCGTGGCGAACGTGTTGTCCACGATCAGCGGCAGGTCATGCTCGTGCGCGATCGCGGCCAGCGGCTCGATGTCGAGCACGTTCCCTGCGGGGTTGCCGATCGTCTCGCCGAAGAACGCCTTCGTGTTGGGCCTGACCGCCTGCCGCCACGCGTCGAGGTCGTCGGGGTCGACCCACGTGATCTCCACGTTCATCTTGCGGAACAGGTGCTTGAGCTGGTTCACCGTCCCGCCGTAGAGCGCGGTGGACGAGACGAGGTGATCGCCCGGCTGCAAGAGCGTGAAGAGGGCACCGGCCTGCGCGGCGATCCCGCTGGCGAAGGCGACCGCGCCCGCGCCGCCCTCAAGGTTGGCGACGCGCTCCTCGAACACCGCGACTGTCGGGTTCATGATGCGCGAGTACGTGTTTCCGTACTCCTGCAGGTTGAAGTACGCCGCAGCCGATTCCGGGTCCTCGAAGACGTAGCTGCTCGTCTGGAAGATCGGCACCGCGCGTGCGCCTGTGTTCGGGTCGGGCCGCTGCCCTGCGTGCAGTTGCCGCGTCTCGAACCCGAACACCCGGTCTTCTTCCACTCGGGAAGTGTTATCGGTCATGAAGTCATCTTCCTGCACTGGATTGACTCAGGAACTGGCGGATGATCGGTGTCTGCCGCGCTTCTTCAAGCAGGAAGCAGTCATGGCCGTACGGCGCCTCGATCACCTCGAACTCGACCGGCTTGCCTAGGGCGCGGAGCGCCTCGGCGATGTCGCGTGACGCGGTCGGCGGGTACAGCCAGTCGGAGCTGAACGCGATCAGCAGCGTCCGTGCGGTGACGCCGGCCAGCGCCGTGGCAAGGGACCCGCCGTGCTGCCGCGCGAGGTCGAAGTAGGTCAGCGCGCGCGACATGTAGAGGTAGGTGTTGGCGTCGAAGCGCTTGACGAACGAGTCGGCCTGATGGCGGAGGTAGCTCTCCACCTGGAAGTCCGCGCCGTCGATTTCGTAGCGGATGTCGTCGCCCTCTTGCATGCCCGGTATCCCCCCGGGAGATCGCTGCAGCCGCCGGCCGAACTTGTCCTCAAGCGCCTGCGCCGACAGGTAGGTCACGTGGCCGACCATGCGCGCCACGCCCATCCCGGCGTCGGGTGCGGCGCCCGTGCCGTAGTACTGGCCGCCCTGCCAGGCCGGGTCGCGCATGATGGACTCCCGCGCGATCGCGTTCCATGCGACGCCCTGCGGGTGCAGGGCGTGCGTACTGGCGATCGGGACGATGGCATCGACCTGATCCGGGAACAGCACGGCCCATTCCAGTGCCTGCATCCCGCCGAGCGAGCCCCCAGCTACCGCCGCGAGCCGCTCGATGCCAAGTTCGTCGAGGAAAGCGCGCTCGGTCCGCACCATGTCCGCGACGGTGATCACGGGAAAATCCGCCCCGTATGGCTTGCCTGTGGCCGGGTTGACCGACGACGGCCCGGTCGTGCCGCGGCAGCCGCCGAGCAGGTTCGTGGCGACGACGAAGAAGCGGTCGGTGTCGAAGGCCTTGCCCGGACCGATCATCCCGTCCCACCAGCCGAGGCTCTTGCCTGCCGCGCCGTCGCGATCCGTGGCGCCGAAGCCGTCGCGCGTGCTCTCGGCGGGCGGGGTCTTCGCGCTGCCCGCCGCGTGGGCGTCGCCGCTGAGCGCGTGGCAAACCAGGATTACATTGTCCCGCTGTGGAGAGAGGGTGCCGTAAGTCTCGTACGCGACGCGAACCGGATGAAGTTCTTGTCCGCAATCGAGCTGTACCGGGCTCCGTAGGTCGAGGTACTGAGTTTCGACTGTGCCGATAGAACCAGTGCCGGCCGAGTCGGCCGCGAGCGTCGATGCTGGGGCTGGCTCCGCCATAGGGGCTATGTTAACTCCCCAAGTCCGGTGTATTGTCAATCGACCTCGTAGGAAATTTCTGAATCCACGAGCGAGAGGGGATGACTCGACATGACCACGGTTGCCGACAACGGCGTCAACGTTCAGGCGCTGCTCGACGCGCGGGAAGTTCTGAAGGGCGCACCCGAGGCCGCCCAGTTCACCTGGCGTGCCTCGTCCAAGTGGCAGGGCGGCGTCCACACCACCGTCACCGTCAAGGACTACTTCGGCCTCGGCCAGGAGCAGAACCACAAGCAGCAGTCGGTCTTCGAGGCCGACCACCCCGAGACCTTCGCGGCCACCGACGATGGGATCACCCCGATCGAGTACCTCCTCGTCGGCCTGGCGAGCTGCCTCAGCGCCGGCGTGGCGTCGGTCGCGCAGAACCGCGGCATCCAGCTGCGCTCGGTCGAAGCGGTCGTCGAGGGCGCACACGACATCCGCGGCATCCTCGGTGCCGACAGCGACGTGCGCAACGGCTTCGACAGCGTCAAGGTGACATTCCACATCGACGCGGACGCGTCGAAGGAGGACATCGAGGCGCTGGTGGCCCAGTCACAGAAGCGTTCCGCTGTGTTCGACGCCCTGACGAACCCGACCGACGTCACCGTCGAAGTCGCCTGACGGGCCCATAGGCTTTCAGGAGCACTGTCTTTCAGGAGCATTGTCATCGAGCGCACCACCACGGTCGTCATCGGAGCGGGGCACGCTGGCCTCGCCGCGAGCTACTTCCTGACCGACCGTTCCATTGACCATGTTGTCCTTGAACGCGGGGAGGTAGCGAACTCCTGGCGGTCCGAGCGCTGGGATTCCTTGCGGCTGCTCACGCCCAACTGGCAGAGCCGCCTCCCGGGACTTCGCTACGACGGCCCTGATCCTGACGGCTACATGAGCATGGGCGAAGTGACCGAGTTCATCGAGCGCTTCGCCAAGGTTTCCCGCGCCCCGGTCCGGACCGGCGTGAACGTCTCGTCGGTCCGGCGGGCCGGCGACGGGTACCAGGTGACGACGAGCGATGGCGAGATCGCCTGCCAGGCCGTGGTCATCGCGAGCGGCGCCTGCAACCGGCCGAGCGTGCCGCAGCTCAGTGCCGCGGTGCCGGAAGGTGTGCGGCAGCTGACGCCGTTCGACTACCGCGGTCCCAGCGAGCTGTCCGACGGCGGTGTGCTCGTCGTTGGCGGGTCGGCGACCGGCGTGCAGCTGGCGGCCGAGATCAGGCGGTCCGGCAGGCCGGTGACCCTGTCGGTGGGAGAACACGTACGGCTGCCGCGCCTCTACCGGGGCCGTGACGTGCTGTGGTGGATGGACGCTGCGGGCGTGTGGGAGCAGCGGTACGACGAACTCGACGACCTCAACCGCGCCAGGCGGCTGCCCTCGCCCCAACTCGTCGGTACGCCTGAACGGTCCACTCTCGACCTCAACGCGCTTACTGACCTTGGCGTCGAACTAGTAGGCCGCCTGGCGATGATCCGTAACGGCCGCGCACTGTTCTCCGGCGGCCTGCGCAACGTCTTCTCACTGGCTGACCTCAAGATGAACCGCCTGCTCGACACGTTCGACGAATGGGCGCTCACGAGTGGGCGCGACGGCGAGTTCAGCGCGCCTGAGCGCTTCGCGCCGACGCGCCCGCCCGCGTCGGCCAGGCTGCAACTCGACCTGGACAGCGGTGAGATCGCCGCGATCTTGTGGGCGACGGGCTTCCAGCCCGACTACAGCTGGCTCGACGTTCCCGTCGTTGACGAGAAGGGCCGCCTCCGCCACGACGGCGGCGTGGTCGAAAGCCCTGGACTGTACGCGCTCGGCCTGCCTGTGCTGCGCCGCCGCAAGTCCACGTTCATCCACGGCATCGAGGACGACGCCCGCGAGGTGATCGGCCACCTCGCCGGGTACCTAGCCGCTCGCTAGGAGCCTGGCGAGGCCCGGAGATTCCCACGTCAGCGGCGATGTAACCGCTTTCAAAAGGTGCCGTATTCACGCTATTCCGATTTGGCGCGCATACAGAGGAACCTCACAGGAAGCGTCGAGATGCAGAGCTTTACCTCAGCTTAATTTTCGCATGGCCTGAAATCCACAGGGCAGCCTAGCGGACATAGCAAGGAAAGGTCTGCAAACGAAAGCGGGCCAGAGGAGGCAATCATGTCCGGCATTCTGTGGATGAATGTCCCGCTGATGGTGCTCTTTCTAGCGCTGTGGGCCGGCATCCCGCTGTGGCTGGTAACGCGCCGCCAGGACTGGCGCGACAAGCCCGAAGCCCGCGCCGTCCCGGCCTACCTGGCCGCGCGTCGCACGGCCAGGATCCACAGCGGCTTGATCCGCGTTCCTGCCCACTATGAGAGCCGCATTTCCATGCGGCCGCTCAGCGGCGGCGCAAAGGGCTAACCGAGGCCACGTAAGCATAAACCGCACCCCATGATCGCGAAGGCTTTTCTGTTGGCGGAGACTCTTCAGCGCTAGCCGCTGAAGAGTCTCCGCGATGAAATTCTCTTCGCGATCATTACTTTTCCCAGGCGATGTCCTTATGCCTGACGGTTCCGGGGTTGCCGGTAACCAGTGCCTTTGCGGGTATGTTCGTGGTGACGACGCTTCCCGCGCCCACCATGGACCCATCGCCGATCGACGCGCCCGCGATGATGACCCCGGTGCCGATCCACACCCTGTTCCCGATTATGACCGGTCGCGTCTTTGGCAGCTTCCTTCCGGCCACAAGGATGTCGTGGCCGTTGCCGTCGATGATGCTCGACCCCCAGGAAAGACCAGAGTCCGTACCCATCGAGATGTGCTCCCAGCAGGTAATATTCGCGTCATAGTGGATGAAGACCCGCTCGGCTAGCTCCAGATGCGCGTTCTCACCGATCAGTATGCGCGTGCCGCAGCAGATTGTGACCTCGCCGCGGATGGACAGCCGCCCGCTGCGTTTGACGCGAAGCGAGAGCGGTTTGCCTATGTCACGGTTCCTGCCGAGATAGAGGACGGAGCCTGGCGCGAGCTCGATTCGTGCTCCCTGTCCCAGGCGGATGCGCGTGCCGCGCAAGACAATGATCTTGCCGTTAAAACGTGCGCTCAGGTACAGCGTCTTAAGGACGGAGACCTGCAGGGCAGAGCTTATGTTCATCCCACCCTCCACCTTCTATCTGTCTGTCTGTACACACATCTCAACAGGGGGGCTGCGAATCAATGGATTCGCCGACTCGCCGGGTGATACTTCGGATGTGACTTGGGACAAGTCGGATGTGACTTGGGACAAGACTGGGGGTCTGGTTGACGGTCAGGACTGTGGAAAACTTCAGTGTGTGCTTGGACTTGGGATCGTCTGTGTGATCAGCGCCGCCGCGTGGTGCTACCTCGTTGCGGCGCATGGCGGCTTCTGGCTCACCAACCAGCGCTTGCCGCGCGGCGCCCGGCCGGCGCCTGAAGCTTGGCCGCCGGTTGCCGCTGTCGTGCCGGCGCGGAACGAGGCGGAGTCCCTGCCGGTCACGCTGCCCGCGCTCCTCGCCCAGGATTACCCCGGTGACTTCCGTGTCTTCGTCGTCGACGACAACAGCGACGACGGCACCGGCGCGAGCGCGGCCGAACTCGGTGAAAAGGCCGCGCGGGACGGCGGTGCGCCGCTGACCGTCGTCCAGGGCCAGCCGCGACCCGACGGCTGGGCGGGCAAGGTCTGGGCGATGGCCCAGGGCTTCGCGGCTGCGACCAGGACAAGCGCTAGCACAAGCGTCCTGCCCGAGTACGTGCTCTTTACCGATGCGGACATCAGCTGGGCGCCGCGCGCGCTCAGCGACCTGGTGCGGAGTGCCGAGGTTGATGACCGGGGCCTCGTTTCCCAGATGGCCCTGCTCCGCGCGGAGACGCGGTGGGAGCGGGTGATCGTCCCGGCTTTCGTCTACTTCTTCGCTCAGCTTTACCCGTTCCGCAAGGTGAACGACCCGCAGAGCCGGACCGCCGGAGCGGCCGGCGGCTGCATGCTGATCAAGCGGTCCGCGCTGGAAGGCGCCGGTGGCCTGGAAAAGATCAAGGGCGCGCTCATCGACGACGTAGCCATGGGCACCCTGCTCAAGCGGCACGGCAACCGCACGTGGCTCGGCCTCACGACGGACATCAGGAGCGCGCGCCCGTACCCGGACCTGGCCAGCTTGTGGCACATGATCGCCAGGTCCGCGTACGTCCAGCTCAAGTACAACCCGCTGCTGCTTGTGGGCACGATCATCGGCCTGCTTGTCCTCTACGTCGCACCAGTCGCCGGCACGATAACCGCGCTCATCGCCGCAGTCGCCGGCAGCACCGGGGCAGCCGTAGTCCTCACGGGTGCAGCCGGGCTATTTGGCTGGGCGCTGATGACCGCCAGCTACGTGCCCATGCTCCGCCTCTATGGCCTCTCCCCCTTCCGCGCGCCTACGCTCCCGCTGATCGCCGCGCTCTACGCCGCGATGACCGCCGACTCCGCGCGCCGCCACTACTCCGGCCGCGCTGTTTCGTGGCGCGGCCGCACCGCCGCCCGCGTCTTAGCAATGTTGGGGCGGGGGTGCTGTACTGGCCGGCCTGGGTGGGCAGAGAATGCGTAGGCGAGGGGCGAAGCAAGAACCCGTTCTGGATCAGGGTTTTGACTTACTGAGGGAGATACCGGATGACGATCAGCGTGCAGGGCGTGGTGTCGCGCGGCAAGGGTGAGCCGGTGCAGGTCACTGAGGTGCTCGTGCCGGAGCCGGGGCCGGGCGAGGCGCTTGTGCGCGTGCAGGCGTGCGGCGTGTGCCACACCGACCTGCACTACAAGATGGGCGGTATCGGCGACGACTACCCGTACCTGCTCGGTCATGAGGCCGCCGGGGTGGTCGAGGCGGTCGGCGACAACGTGACCGACGTCGCGCCTGGGGACTTCGTCATCCTCAACTGGCGCGCGGTCTGCGGCCAGTGCCGTGCATGCAAGCGCGGCCGGCCCTGGTACTGCTTCGCCACGCACAACGCCACGCAGAAGATGACCCTCGCCGACGGCACCCCGCTGTCCCCCGCGTTGGGTATCGGTGCTTTTGCCGAGAAGACCCTGGTCGCGGCTGGACAGTGCACCAAAGTCAACCCGGGTATCGCTCCCGCGACTGCGGGGCTGCTCGGCTGCGGCGTGATGGCTGGCCTCGGGGCGGCGATCAACACCGGCGGCGTGACGCGCGGCGACACGGTCGCGGTGATCGGCTGTGGCGGCGTCGGCGACGCTGCGATCCTCGGTGCGCGGCTGGCCGGGGCGAAGACGATCATCGCGGTGGACATCGACGACAGGAAGCTGGAGTGGGCGAAGGAGTTTGGTGCCACGCACACGATCAACTCCCGTTCGTCCGATGCGGTGGAAGGGATCCGCGGCCTGACTGGCGGGTTCGGCGCGGACGTGGTCGTTGAGGCGATCGGACGGCCGGAGACCTATAAGCAGGCGTTCTTCGCGCGTGACCTGGCCGGCGTCGTCGTGCTGGTCGGCGTGCCGACCCCGGACATGCAACTGGACCTCCCGTTGCTTGAGGTCTTCGGGCGGGGCGGCGCGCTCAAGTCGTCGTGGTATGGCGACTGCCTGCCGTCGCGTGACTTCCCGATGCTGGTTGACCTGCACCTTGACGGGCGGCTGCCGCTGGAGAAGTTCGTCTCGGAGACGGTCGGGCTGGGCGACGTGGAGGCGGCGTTCACCAAGATGGAGCATGGCGACGTGCTGCGCAGCGTGGTGGTTTTCTGAGCAGCGACGTGGCCCGGATCGCGATGTGGTCCGGGCCACGGACTGTCTCCACGGCGATGATGCGCGCCTGGGAGAACCGGCCCGACACCGTGGTAGTCGACGAGCCGCTGTACGCCTTCTACCTGGCGTCGACGGGCATCGATCACCCTGGCCGTGACGAGGTGATCGCGAGCCAGCCGACCTCGTGGCGCGAGGTGGTGTCGTCGCTGGCGTCGGCGCCGTTGCCTGACGGGGCGACGATCTCTTACGCCAAGCACATGACGCACCACATACTGCCGTCGGTTGACTTGGCGGCGTTGGCGCCGTTCCGGCACGCGTTCCTGATCAGGGATCCGCGTTCGCTGCTGGCTTCCTACACCCGCGTCCGCGCCACGCCAACCCTGGACGACCTTGGGCTGCGGCAGCAGGCGTGGCTGTTCGAGGAATTCGGCGGGCCGGTCATCGACTCCGCTGACGTGCTGGCCGCTCCCGAGGCCACGTTGCGGGCGCTGTGCGCGGCGCTTGCGGTGCCGTTCTGTCCTGAGATGCTGTCGTGGCCCACGGGACCGCGCGACTCCGACGGCGTGTGGGCGCCGCACTGGTATGACAGCGTCTGGCGGTCGACCGGGTTCGTCCCTGCGGTGCCTGGGCCGCCGCCGGTCTTGGATGCGTCGCTTGAGCCGCTGCTGGCTACCGCTCTCCCTTACTACGAAAAACTGCGAAAAAGCCGGATAGAAATCGATATTAGTAACGAAATCGGCTGACCCTGGAGAGCTCACTTGCTGCAGAAGTTTGACGAACGCAACCGCGACCTGATCGTCAACGTCGGAGGCCGCCTTTCCCACCGCGACGAAGCTGGCGTCTCCCCCTTCGACTCCGTCGTCCAAGGCGGGGACGCGGCCTGGGAGGGCCTGCGGCTGACCAACGGCCGGATCTTCGCCCTGGAGGAGCACCTGGCACGGCTGCGCGGGTCGGCGCATGCGCTGGGCTTCGAATCGGTGCCGTCCGACGCTTTCATCATCGACGAGATCTCCCGCACGCTGGCGGCCAACTCCATGGTCACCGGCGTGCACATCCGCCTGACGCTGACCCGCGGCGTCAAGGTCACCTCGGGCATGGACCCTCGACTCAACGTCTCAGGACCGACGCTGATCGTCTTGGCCGAGTTCAAGGACCCGGTCTACGACCTGTCAGGGATCCGGCTGATCACGTCGAGCGTGCGGCGCTCCGCACCGGATTCCCTGGACCCGAAGATCCACCACAACAACCTGCTGACCTCGATCATGGCCAAGATCGAAGCCAACGTGGCGGGCGCGGACGACGCGGTCATGCTGGACAACCGGGGCTTCATCGCGGAAACGAACGCCACGCACCTGTTCATGGTGTTCGCAGCCCACGCAGACGGCGGAACGACACTCGCAACGCCAACGACGGTCGCCTGCCCGGAGGGGATCACGCGGGCCACGGTGCTGCGCCTAGCCGCATCCGCCGGAGTCCTTACGGCCGAGGGCGACTACACGCTCCCCCAGCTATACAACGCTTCCGAGGTCTTCGTCACGGGCACGATGGGCGGCCTGGCCCCCGTGGTAGCCGTCGACGGCCGCGCAATCGGCGACGGCTCAATCGGCCCAGTGACCAAACAACTCACAGAGCTATACGCAACCCTGACCACCACCACAGGCACCCAGGTCGTATAGCCACTAACACCGTACGGCCCTAAGACGAAGACAGGATCGCTGCCAGCGCCGCGGCTGGGGAATGCGGCCGGAGGGCCGCGTGGATTAGTTCCACGCGGTGGGTCAGTCTTGGCTGGGCTACCTGGACGCTAGTGATGCCGCTGTGGCTTAGCACTTGCTCTGGTAGCAGGGTGAGGCCGTGGCCCACAATCGCGAGGTTGAGCAGCGTCATTACGTCGGTCCCGGTGTACCGGAGAGCTGGCCTGAAGCCCTCGGTGCCAGCGTGGCGGCGGATTTCCGCCAGCGGCGGGGCCACCTTGTCGGCTTCAATCCATCTCGCATCCGTTAGGTCCGGCAGCCGGACGGTGGCTCTCGTTGCCAAGGGGTGGCCGGCTGGCAGGACGACCCGCACGTTTTCCTCGCTGATTCCTATCGCCGTGACCGGGGCCTGTTCTGGGAGGGAGTCGTCGGGAGCCGTCAGGCCGTCGGTCAGGGCCAGGTCTAGCTCGCCCCTCGCTGCCGCGATGGCTATTTGCTGGCGGGCCACCGTCCGCACCGTGATTTCCAAACGGGGCATGTGATTACGGAGGTCCGCTAGGGCTGCGGCGAGGGTGGCGGTGGCGCCCGCCAACGGGGTGACGCCTATCGTCAGGGTGGCGGCGGGAGTCTTGGTCATTCTGGTGACGTCGGCCCTTGCCGCGTCCAGGCGGAGCAAGATCGGTTCGGCGTGTTCTAGCAGGCGCGTGCCCGCCTCGGTCGGGGCGACAGGGCGGCGGGTGAGCAACTGGGTCTTCAGGTCGTTTTCCAGCGCGGCGATCTGCTGGGAGACCGCCGCCTGGGTGTAGCCGAGCTCTGTCGCGGCGGCCGAGAAGGAGCCGAGTCTGGCCACGGCTACGAACGTCCTGAGCAGTTGCGCTTCCACGCCATAAGCATCGCTTATCAGCGGACAAGAAACCATCGTTGGCGCTTAACTCGGGTGGCGCGCGACGATGAAGGCATGACACAGCACACCGCTAGGGTCGCCCTCGTCGGCGACCGGTCAGCCAACGTCCCGGCCCATGCGCGCATCCCCGGAATTATCGACGCACTGCTCACGCGCGAGGGCATCGCGCTCGACCCCTACTGGATCGCCACGAAAGACGCCGCCGACTGCGACCTCGCAGGCTTCGACGCGATCTGGGCGGCTCCGGGCAGCCCCTATGAAAGCTTCATGGGGGCCATCACGGCCATCCGCACTGCCCGTGAGCAGGGAATCCCGTTCCTCGGCACCTGCGGTGGCTTCCAGCACGCGGTCATTGAGTACGCGCGCGACGTCTGCGGGCTAGCGCGCGTGGAGCACGCGGAGATCATGCCAGACGCCGACGAGCTCCTGATCGTGCCGCTCGAATGCTCGCTTAAGGGGCACGAAGAGGCGGTCATGGTCGTGCCCGGCACGCTTGCCGCGAGGATCCTGGGGCCCGGCCGCCGCACCGAACGCTACAACTGCAGCTACGGGCTGAACCCCCAGTACCTGGAGACGTTGACCGACGCCGGGCTGCGGTTCAGCGGCTTCGACGACTCCGGGCACGTGCGGATGATCGAAATCCCCGGGCACCCATTCTTCGTCGCCACCCTTTTCCAGCCGGAACGGCAGGACGATCGCAGCCAGCCGCACCCGGTCATCCGCGCTTTCGCCGCCGCAGCGGCGGAGCGGGCGGCCGCAGGTCAGGCCGCGCGGCTGGCTTCCTCGCCACGATAGCGGCGGCCACGGCGGCAGCGGCCGAGCACGACCGCCGCCGCCTGCCAGCACCCTAGGACGGGTCGCGGAGCAGCACGAAGTTGATCGCGGTCAGCGACATCACCAGGTCGCCGTCCTGATTGGTCAGCTCGGCGCGGGACTTGATGACGCCCCGGTCGGGCTTGCTCCCCGAGCGGCGGGCCTCAAGGATCGTGCCGCGCACCGTCAGCGTGTCGCCCGGGCGGACCGGCTTCGGCCAGCGGAGCTCGTCGATGCCCGCCGCCCCGAGGCTGCTCTCCGGGCTAAGCCAGTGCTCCACCAGTTGGCGCATCATCATGCTCGTCGTGTGCCAGCCGCTTGCGATCAGGCCGCCGAACGGCCCGTCTTTGGCTCCCACGGGGTCGACGTGGAACGGCTGCGGGTCGTACTTCTCGGCGAAGGCGATAATGTCCGCCTCGCTCATCGTGAAGCTGCCGCAGTCCATGGTGAACCCAGGAACATAATCCTCGAAGTAACGAGCCACGCGCTCAGGATGATCAGTCACGTACTTCATTATCGCGCAGCGAGCCGACCTGCCCCCGCAAACCAGGCGGCGCCACGTCCCTGACCTGCACATATGTCCGTATTTGATCACGGCACGGTCACGGAAAAATCGCAGTTCACCTGCGAGATGAGTCGATCCCTGCAATAGTTCCATCCGATGGTTCGGTACGGGACGAAAGCGTTCTTACGCCCACAGACCGTATAAAACCGCAACGTAGCGGGCGTGCGCGCATAAATCGCCCGCTACAAAGTGGAGGCCCGCCGAGAGGCTCTAGCCGCGTAGGCGGGAAAAGGATCGACCTTTGGGGAGAGCATGACCGCTGGGCGTAGTGACCGCGGACAGGTCAAAATCAGGCGAAGGGGCCGTCACTCAGCTCCGACGCAGGTAGAGAAGGTCGCACAGCAGGCCGGCAAGGCCGCACCCGCCGTCGCTATCGCCGGCGCGCTGGTGGCGGCACCGCAGGCGTCCCACGCGCTAGCCGCATCCGCCAAGCCGGTCGCGGCAACAGCGCAGAGCCACAGCACGGCAGCTACCACTACGGCAGCCACCACCACCCACGCCGCCAAGAGCCACGCCGCGAACGCGACACTCGACTCGGTTGCGGCGCACACTGTCACCGTCACCGCCGCCAAGCAGACGAAGCACACGGCCCAGGCCCAGAGCACGACCTACCGCGTAGTCAGCGGCGACACCTTGTCCAAGATCGCACAGAGGTTCTTCCACAACAACGACTGGCAGTACCTCTACCACGTGAACGCCAAGACGATTTCCAACCCGAACATGATCTACGTGGGTCAGAAGCTCATGATCCCGGCTTCCGCCCCCGCGCACTACTCGCTCACCAACTACGTGCCGAAGCACGCCAAGACCGCCGCGTCGACGCGGACGATCACGGCCTCGTCATCCAGCACCAAGAGCCACAGCAGCAGCACCGTAGTCGTGCAGTCAGCAGCGCAGGGCCATTACAGCTGCTCGGGCCTTGAGCAGCTCTGGGAGCAGGCGGGCGGCAGCCCGGCCAAGGCGGTGATGGCCGCCGACATCGCCATGGCCGAGTCGGGTGGCAACCCGAACGCGATCAGCCCGACCAACGACTTCGGCCTCTGGCAGATCAACGCCTCCAACGGCGCACTCGCGACGCTCAACCCGTTCCAGAACGCCAAGTCGGCGATCCAGCTGTCCAACAACGGCACGAACTGGGGTCCGTGGACCACGTTCACCAGCGGCGCGTACGCCGGCCGGTGCTAGGCAGCCAGCACAGGTTTTAGCAACGCCATAAGAATCAGGTCGCCCCCAATGGGGGCGACCTGATCGTTTTCCGGGCCCGTTAGCCGCTAAGGTCCGCAGGCCATAGTCATCCAGAACGGAGGCGTGCGCCGCATTCCGGCCTACCGGCTGGCGGCGAGGCTCTCGGTGATGCCCAATCGGGCCAGCTCGTCAGCGCGCTCGTTGCCTGCGATCCCGTTGTGGCCCTTGACCCAGTGCCAGCTGATCTCGTACGGGGCCATCGCCGCGACCAGGCGCTGCCACAGGTCCACGTTCTTCACCGGCTGCTTCGACGCGGTCTTCCAGCCGTTGCGCTGCCAGCCGGGCAGCCACTTGGTGATCCCGTCGAGCACGTACTTGCTGTCGGTGTAGAGCTCGACCGGCACGGGCCGCGTCAGCGCCTCAAGCGCCGAGATGACCGCCATGAGCTCCATCCGGTTGTTGGTCGTCGCAAGCTCGCCGCCGTGCAGTTCCTTGACCACGTCGCCGTACCTGAGCACCGCCCCCCAGCCGCCAGGTCCCGGGTTACCGCTGCACGCCCCGTCGGTGTAGATCACGGCTTCGCTCATGCCGCACAGGCTACCGCCCAGACCGCTAGCATCCGCTTTATGACCATTGCGGGTCCCCCCCGGGGGGTACGGGGGGTCGTCCCCTCGGAAGATATGGCTGTGCCTCGCGCCCGATACGCTGACGCTTTTGGCCATCGGGCGCGAGGCACAGCCGCGGAGCTTGTCCTCGTCAACGGGAAGATCCGGACGCCAGCCCATCCGTCCGGCTTCACACAGGCGGTCGCCATCAGCGGCGGCGTGGTCCTAGCGCTATGCGGTGACGACGAGATCCGCGACTTCATCGGCCCCTACACCCGGGTGCTGAACCTGCGCGGCCGACTGGCGATCCCCGCCTTCGGCGACGCCCACGTGCACCCGATCCAGGGCGGGCTCGAATCCCTGCGCTGCAACCTGATCGACTACAAGACCCGGCAGGAGTACCTGGCCGCGATCGCCGTCTACAGCGGTAACCTCCCCCGCAGCGCCTGGGTGCTGGGCGGCGGCTGGTCGATGCCGGCGTTCCCTGGCGGCACGCCCACCGCAGCCGACCTGGACCAGGTCACCGGCGGACGGCCCGCTTTCCTGCCCAACCGCGATCATCACACCGCCTGGGTGAACAGCGCGGCGCTCGCCATGGCCGATGTCACCAAGGACACCCCGGACCCGGCCGACGGACGGATCGAGCGTGACCACGCGGGCAACCCAACCGGCGCGCTGCACGACGGCGCGATGCGGCTCGTCGCCGACTACGTGCCGCCGCCCAGCCAGAATGAGCTGACCGAAGCCCTCCTCGCGGCACAACGCCACCTGCACTCGCTCGGCATCACCAGCATCCAAGACGCCTGTGTGGGTGACGCGGGCGAGATCGGCATCCCCGACACGTTCGCGACCTACCGGAGCGCCGCCGCCAGCCGACTGCTGACCTGCCGGGTCACCGGCGCCCTGTGGTGGGACCGGTTCCGGGGGCTGCGTCAGCTCGACACTCTGCAGGCCCGGAGGGAAGAGGCCGACGGCGGCGGGTACTTCCGGGCGACGTCGGTCAAGCTGATGCTGGACGGCGTGTGCGAGACGTTCACCGCCGCGATGGGGTCTCCCTACCTGGACGGGCATGGGCACGCTACCGACCACACCGGGTCGCTGTTCATCGAGCCGGAAGAACTGCGTGAGGCCAGCGGCAAGCTGGCCGACCTCGGCTTCCAGATGCACTTCCACGCGATCGGCGACCGGGCCGTCAGCGCGGCGCTTGACGCGCTCGCTGCCCTGTCCGAAGCGCAGCGGGTGAGCGCACGGCATCACATCGCCCACCTTCAGTTCATTAGCCCCGCCGATCTTGAGCGGTTCGCGCAACTCGGCGTCACCGGGAACTTCCAGCCGTTGTGGGCGTGCACCGACGCGCAGAACGACCATCTCACCGTGCCGTTCGTCGGGCCGGAACGCGCCGCCTGGCAGTACCGGATCGGGTCGCTGCTCCGGCTCGGCACCCGGGTGGCGTTCGGCAGCGACTGGCCGGTGTCCAGCGCCGACCCGCTCCAGGAACTGCACGTGGCGGTCAACCGGATGCTCTCGCGCCGCCTGGGCGAGCCGGGCACG
>Ga0134126_10005311_pt1 | contig 16097 bp, 14 predicted proteins | sample KB31752_FD_96881 | JGI IMG/M metagenome (GOLD analysis project Ga0134126, IMG submission 96881) | Terrestrial soil microbial communities with excess Nitrogen fertilizer from Kellogg Biological Station, Michigan, USA - KB3-175-2 | ecosystem: Environmental > Terrestrial > Soil > Unclassified ...
ATTCTGCGTGCGCGAATACTCGTAGCCCTGATGCACGCCGGGGCTTTTCTGCACGTAAGTGGAAGTCGCGTAGATCGGCACCATGATCGCCCCGGTGGAAGGGTCGGGCGACTGGCCGGCATGGATGGCGCGGGTGGCGAGGGCGTGGGCTGCTGATGCTGCTCTTTGTACTTTGAGCGCGGATTGTCTAGCTGCCATGGGAAGCTCTCTCTTGGACGTCAAGGTTTCAAGGATCCGAGCCGCCTGCGCACGCGCGACAGGAAGGTACGCGGGTTATTGAAGTCTGCAGGAATCGTTGCTCGCGAACGCGCACCATCTACGCCTGAAACCAGACCTGCTGTGATCTTGCGGAAGACGAAGGTGTTGGACCGTTGAGTCGCCCGGCTCCCGGACATCTCGTCTTCGAATACCTCCAGCGGGACACACCCGTTTCGTGCAAAGATGTCAAACACATACGCCTGCGGTAACACATGCATTTCTATCTCCTGCGTATCGGCACGCAGTTTGAAATATTTGTCTGATTGAAAAAAATAATCCCGGTGGTAGGTTGGGACTTGAAAAAAGGCGATGCCGTTCGGCTTGAGCTTTGCCGCAATCTTTTCCAGCAGCAGGGCGATTACCGGGGGGGGGTTGTGCTGTAGAACGATCACGCTGAAGAACAGATCGAACGGCTCGACATTATCGATATCCTCGATTTCCCTCAGTTGTCGCCACACTACGTGTTCGATTCCCGGCGCCCCGGAGTTGATTTGCCGTGCAAGCGCGAGATGTGCCGGGGAAATATCCCACGCCTCAACTCTGCGATAATCGCGCGCCAACCAACGCGTTATTCGGCCAAGCCCGCAGCCCAGCTCGAACACCTCCCATCGGGGATCAGGATCGATGCCGCATCTGCGTAACGTGGCCTGCAGTCGGTCTATCTGCTCCTTACCCGATTGCAGAAATCCCTCAAGGGATTCGCCAATCCGTTCCATCACGTATTCGGGTTCGGACAAAACGGACCAATATGGTTCTGTTTCTCCCAATCGAGTCCAACTGCGAGCTATATGCTCCAGTAAGCGGGCACGTGTGTCGTCGGTAACGGCCACCTGCACTTGGCAAGGCGGCTCCATGCCGCTCTTTCGCTCACGCGGCGCATTGTTGAATTGTTCAATGAACTCCGAGGACTGCAGAAAACGTTGGCGCAGTTCCGAAAGCGAATGCACCTGCTGTATGTGATCCTGCACAACTTCGGCATTTTCAGGATCCCGGCCCAGAATCAATCGATAGGCCCAGGCTACCGCCTCTTCGCTTACGTTACGCATCTCTTGACCTTGTGGTTGATGCATCACGCCACTCTCCGCCGCAAATAGTTCAACAGATCAATGCGGGTGATCAGGCCCAGGAATTTCTCGCCGTCCACCACGATCGCCACATGACCGCGCTCGAATACCGGCAGCAGCGATTCGATCGACGAGTTGACCGGCAGCAGATCGAGACGGCTGACCATCGCGGTCGAGACCGGATCGCGGAATCTGGTTTCGTCCCCATAGACGTGCATCAGCAGATCCGATTCGTCGAGAATGCCCACGATCTTTTCGCCGTCCATCACCGGAAGCTGTGAGACGTCGTACAACTTCATCCGATTGTAGGCGGTCACCAGCAACTCGTTCGGCCCGACCACCACGGTGTCGCGCCGCAGATAGGGGCGCAAGATCAGGTCGCTCAGATCGCCGGTCGGCTGGCGATCGAGAAACCCGTTGTCCAGCATCCAGTAATCGTTGTAGAGCTTGGACAGATATTTATTGCCGGTGTCGCATACCAGCGTGACCACGCGTTTGCGCTCGCGCTGTTCGCGGCAATAACGCAATGCCGCGGCAAGCAGCGTACCGGTTGACGACCCGCCGAGGATGCCTTCCTTCTTCAGCAATTCGCGCGCGGTGAGGAAACTTTCCTTGTCAGTGATCGCGTAGGCCTTCCTGACCCGCGAAAAATCGCTGATGCTGGGCAGGAAATCCTCGCCGATTCCTTCCACCATCCAGCTCGCGGATTTGGTGCTGAGCGTGCCTTCGTTGATGTACTGCGCCAGGATGGAACCAACCGGATCGGCGAGAATGAATTCGGTGCGCGGCGAGACTTTTTCGAAATAGCGTGACAACCCGGTCATGGTTCCCGAGGAGCCGCAACCGAACACGATCGCGTCCACCCGGCCTTCCATCTGCTCGAATATTTCCGGACCGGTGGTCGCCTCGTGCGCGGCCGGGTTGTCGGCATTGCCGAACTGGTTGATGAAGCAGGCGCCGGGCGTCTTCTCGGCGATCGCCGCGGCGAGATCCTGGTAGTACTCCGGATGGCCCTTGGCCACGTCGGACCGCGTGAGCACCACCTCCGCACCCATCGCCTTGAGATTGAAAATTTTCTCGCGGCTCATCTTGTCCGGCACCACCAGGATCAGCCGGTAGCCTTTCTGCTGCGCAACCAGCGCCAGCCCGATACCGGTGTTGCCGGCCGTCCCTTCGACCAGGGTCGCGCCCGGTTTGATTTTCCCCGCGCGCTCGGCGCCCTCGATCATCGAAAGGCCGATGCGATCCTTGATCGAGCCACCGGGGTTGGCACTCTCGAGCTTCAGGAACAATTCGCACTGGCCGGCATCGAGATGCCGCGCGCGCACCATCGGGGTGCGGCCGATCAGTTCGAGAACGCTGTTGACGACCATACCCGCATTCACTTCGATGGCAGCCCGCAATGATAGCGGGTGAGATGGCGCGTTTGCGATCGGCTCAAGGGTAGTTCGCGCGCCATCGAACGCCAGCATGGAGAAATGCCCGCCAAGCCTGGACGGTGGCTTGCCTGTCGCGGGAAACAAGCCGGCCCGCATGCGCGGGCCGGCGGAAACCAGGAACGAGAATCGCGTCAGTGCGCCATTGCGGCGCCGGCGCGTCGATCCCACATACGGGTCAGACGATCCTTGGCATGCAGCTTTTCGCGCTTCATGCCGGTCAGCGTGGTGTCATCCACCGGCAACACCCCGAGTTCCGCGTCACGAACCTTGCTGTCCAGTTCCTGATGATGCTGATAAAGGCGGCGGAACTCGGGATCGGCCTTCATCAGCGCTTCGACATCATCTTGTCGCGAAGTTTCGAACATTGCAGAACCTCCGTTGGTACAGGCACGAGCGTTCGCCGGCAGCGGACGCTCAAGGGCGGGACACGCACGAACAACCGCGCCGCGCGCCGCCTGGGCGGTGCGCGGATGATTGGAAAGTGCGAAATTCATGGATCAGACGGCTCTCGAAAAAGAGTGCGGCGGCAGACCGCTTTTCGCGCGGGGTGGCATTGCGCGGAACCCTTGTCCAGTTGCGACGCTACTCCTGCGGCGTGCGCTTGGCAACCCATCAGGAAACCGCAACGCATCGGCAACCAGAAGCAAAACTCGTTTAGAATCGTGGTGTTGTATGGCTTGCCAAGCCGAAACGCTCGCCAGGTCGAACTTGCGCAGCAATCGAGGTCGGCGTTCGGGCGCGAACGCAGGTACTCACCCGCCCGCCTCCACTTCCACGCTCGCGCCCTTGCCGCCGCCGGAGACCGGTCGGATATGGATGCGCGACGCATCCGCGCCGCCCGCAACCAGTGCGTCGCGTACCGCAACGGCACGCCGGCCGGCCAGAACGCGCTGACCCGCCGCCGCATGCGGCACGATCCGGATCGATTGTCCGGCGTGGTTTTTCGCGAAGGCCGCCAATCTGCTGGCGCGCGCAGCCGACAAGCTATCGCCGCCGGCGCTGAAGGCGCCATCGGACAGATGCATGTGGGCGCTGCCAGCCGAACTCGGAGTTTCCTCCGAACCCCCTCCGCGCAGGGCGCGAGTCGCGGCTTCCGCCAAATCGGCCTCCTTGCGCGCCAAAGCTGCCGCGCGACCCTGCGCCTCGGCCAGCTTTTTGGCCTGCTCGGCTTCGGCTTGCGCCTGCTGGGCTTGCTGCGAATAGGCCGCGCCCTGCTGTTGCAGCATCTTCGCCTGCTCGACCGCCGCCTGGTATTGCAGTCGCTGTCGATCCAGCTCCGCCCGCGCGGCTGCCGCGTCGGCCTGGCTGGCTTCCAACATGATGCGATCGCGCTCGCGAGCGAGCTGATCCAGCAGATTCTGGTCCGCGGCCGCTTGCGCGGCCGCGCGCGCCAATGCAACGCGCTGCTCGGCTATGAACAGCGCGTGCGGGCGTTCACGACGGCCGGATTCGCGCAAGTCGGCAATGGCATCGCGCGCGCGCGCCTGCTCGCCCAGCGCCAAGCCGCCCAACGTGGGATCGGCACTCAACTGATCGAGTTGCGCGCTCAGGCGCTGTGCATCGACATCGGTCGATGCCGCGCGCACCGCAATCGGCGCACCGGAAGCCAGCACTACCAACGCGCAGGTTGCAAAAAATAGTCGCATGCGCATCAGCGTCCGCCTCCGTGGCCATCGTTCTGGAGATCGTTGCCTTGAATCAGGCCGTCGCTGCTCGCGGATGCAGGCGCCGGCAACAGGTCAGCCGAACTTGCAGGCGCCGGCATCGCATTCTGGTCAGCGGGTGTGGGCGCGGCATTGCCGCCATTGAGCTGGATCGGCGGCAATTCTTCCGCCGAGGCACCGCTCGCCGGCGGCTGGGTGGCTGCCGACTGCGCCTGCGCGGCCTCCGCCTGGCGCTGTTCCAGATCGCTCTGGAGGCGCGCGTTCTCGTCCCGCCTGGCCCGGATTTGCGTTTCCAGCTCCACCGCGCGCGCCTGCGCGCGGGCGGTTTCGGCCGCCGCCGCGGCTTCCTCGGCGCTGGCCGCAGCCTGCTCGTTGTTGCCGTTGGCCAGGGCCTGCTGCGCAAACGCAAAACGCCGCTGCGCTTCGGCGAACTGGTCGGGCGCACGCGCGTCGGCGCCCGCGGCCTGAGCCGCGCGAATTTGTGCACCGGCGCGATCCAGCAACCCGGTCGGCGGCGGCGTGGTAGCGCACCCGGTCAAGGCAACAATCGCAAAAAGCGGAACCAGACGATGGATTTTTATCCGCATGCGTGCCATAACCCGTCGAACAGGGGATGCGCTTATTGTCGGGCGCGCTTGCCCCCTTTGCAACGCAACGTATCAGCGACGCCGGTTGGCAACGCTCTTGCACGAATAAACGCAGCATCGGGACGACACCATGGATATCGGCTATTTCCTCAAATTGATGATGGACAAGGGCGCCTCGGACATGTTTCTGTCTACCGGCGCGCCCGTGCACATCAAAGTCGAGGGCAAGCTCTACCCTCTCGGCAACACCGGCCTGCCCAGCGGCATGGCCAAGAAGATCGCCTATTCGCTAATGGATGAGGGCCAGGTGCCGCAGTTCGAGCGCGACCTGGAATTGAACATGGCGATCGCGGTCAAGGATGTCGGCCGCTTCCGCATCAACGTGTTCAAGCAGCGCGGTGAAGTCGGCCTGGTGATCCGCTCGATCAAAAGCGAGATCCCCTCGATCGAGCAATTGCTGCTGCCGCAGATTTACAAGCAACTGATCATGGAGCCACGCGGGCTGATCCTGGTGGTCGGTTCGACGGGCTCGGGCAAGTCCACCACCCTTGCCTCGATGATCGACTACCGCAACAGCAACAGTTCGGGGCACATCCTTACCATCGAGGACCCGATCGAATACCTGCATCGGCACAAGAAATCAATCGTCAACCAGCGCGAAGTCGGGCTGGACACGCACGGCTTCCACAACGCGTTGAAGAACGCGATGCGCGAGGCGCCCGACGTGATCCTGATCGGCGAAATCCGCGACACCGAAACCATGGATGCGGCGATTGCGTTTTCCGAAACCGGTCACTTGTGCCTGGCGACGCTGCACTCCAACAACGCGGACCAGACCATCGAGCGCATCCTCAATTTCTTCCCGGAGGCCGCGCACAAGAACATCCTGATGAACCTGGCGCTGAACCTGAAAGCCGTGATCTCGCAGCGGCTGGTGATCGGCAAGGATGGCCGCCGCCGCCCGGCGGTGGAGGTGTTGATCAACACACCTCACATCCGCGACCTGCTCCGGCGCGGTGAAGTGCACCAGATCAAGGAGGCGATGGATCGCAGCCTGCAGGAAGGCATGCAGACGTTCGACCAGTCTCTGTTCAAGCTTTACAAGGAAGGCATCATCGAACTCGAAGAAGCCTTGTCCAAGGCGGATTCGCGCGACGGACTGGCGTTGAAGATCCGCCTGGCCGAAGGTGCCACTGGCAGCGACCTTACCCAGAACGATCCGTATGACGTGACGGCGTTTTGACGGAGCGTGGTTCCGCTCGCAAGCGAGCGGTTATTTTCCTTTGGCGCGCGTTCGTCAGCACAGCGATGCCATTCAAGGCGTCGGCTTAGCGCGCCGCCTCACCCCTGCGATTGCCCGCCCAACGGCGGCCGCGTCGAGCGAGCATTCCAAGCACTCGCACGGTGCCAGCATCGCAGCGCCAAATCGGGATGGGCCGAGCCGAGCTTTCGCGAGATGCATTGAGCTCCGTTGTAACGCACAAAAAAAGCGGGCGCCCTGCCTGGGGCGCCCGCTGACGTTGGAACGTACCGGAGGAGACTAGAACCGGTACTCCGCATTTACAGACAGCAGGTTGGTGGAGAGGTTCAAATTGCTCTTGTCGGCGTGGTAGTAGTCGTACGCCAGTCCCAAACCGAAATTGCGGTTGAAGTCGTAGCCGACACCGGCGCCCGCGTAATAACCGTTGTCGCTGCGATGCGAATCAATCGGGAACGGGTCATTGGTCATGCCCTCGCCGCGCCATGCATACAGGCCGGCCCGACCGGACAGATACCAATTCGGGGTGAGGTTGTAATGCGCGTTCGCACCGGCGGTCCAGCCGTGCAAGGATGATTTGTCTTTCGCAACCACCGGCTGGCTGTTGAACACGTTCTTGATCTGCACGTTGCCGAGATCGTTGTATCCAACTTCCGCGCCAAGCGCGAAGTTCGGCGACAGGGACCAGCGATAACCGCCATTGGCCGCGAAGCCGGTATCGCTGCCGCTGTTCGGGCCGGAAATCACGTTGGCATGGCCGACGTTGCCATTGATGAAGAAGCCGCCGTTGTCGGTATTGCCGGTGTTCTGTGCCAAGGCCGGCACGCTGACCGCGAACGCCGCGGCAATGGAAAGGGCAGTCAAAGTCTTGCGCATTATCTTTCTCCAGCTTGGGGGATTGTTGAGGCGCTGGACAGGTTCGTCGTGTACTTGCCCAGCGCGCGCCGAATCCGGCGCAATCCGGGTTCGGCTTTACGGATCCATGCACGGCATGTGCTTGATCCGCGCTCGGGCCCTCCATGGCCTGAGGGGGTTACCGCACTAAGCGCGTCAACCCCGCGCGCACAACGCGATGTATTGCGATGCGCGCAGTGCTGTGACCGTGGTCGCATCCAAATGTTGCGTTTTCGCAAAGTGCGGCTCAGGCCCAGTTCATCGCGTTAACCATTGCGTGAACCGTTACAATCCGCGCCTTTGCAAATCCAGGGAATCCGCATGCCGAGTCGTCGCGAACTCGCCAACGCCGTGCGCGCGCTGGCCATGGATGCCGTCGAGGTGGCGAACTCAGGGCACCCGGGCATGCCGATGGGCATGGCCGACATCGCCGAGGTGCTGTGGAACGATTTCCTCAGCCACAATCCAGCCAACCCGCGCTGGAGCAATCGCGACCGCTTCGTACTGTCCAACGGACACGGCTCGATGCTGCAGTACGCGCTGCTGCATCTGTCCGGCTACGACTTGTCCATTGATGAACTGAAGCGCTTCCGTCAGTGGCATTCGAAAACACCGGGCCATCCGGAAGCGCATGAAACGCCTGGCGTGGAAACCACCACCGGCCCGCTCGGCCAGGGCTTGGCCAATGCGGTCGGCATGGCGCTCGCGGAGAAGCTGCTGGCGCGCGAATTCAATCGCGACGGCCTCGCCATCGTGGATCACTACACCTATGTATGCGTGGGCGACGGCTGTCTGATGGAGGGCATCTCGCACGAAGTCGCATCGCTCGCCGGCACGCTCAAGCTCGGCAAGCTGATCGCGATCTACGACGACAACGGCATCTCGATTGATGGCGAAGTGTGCGGCTGTTTCACCGATGACACACCGGCGCGCTTCGAAGCCTACGGCTGGGAAGTGCTGCGCGAGGTGGACGGCCACAACGCGGAAAGCATCAAGGCTGCGCTGGTTTCCGCCGCGCTCGATCCGGACAGGCCGACGCTGGTCTGTTGCAAGACGACGATCGGTTTCGGCGCGCCGCACAAGCAGGGCACCGAGAAGGCACATGGCGCCGCACTGGGCAAACAGGAGGTCGCCGCCGCGCGCGACCAGCTCGGCTGGACCTCAGCACCGTTCGTAATCCCGGACGAGTGCTACGTCGCATGGAATGCACGCGCAAAAGGCGCGCAACGCGAAGCCGAATGGAATGCGTTGTTCGAACGCTATCGCTCCGTGCACCCGGAGCTTGCCGCCGAATTCGAACGGCGCATGCAAGGCAAATTGCCGGATGATTTTTCCGCGCGCGCAGAGGCATTCATCCGCACGCAACAGGAGCAGGCGCCGAACATCGCCTCACGCAAGGCTTCGCAGATGGCGCTGGACGCGTTCGCACCGCTGCTGCCGGAGCTGGTCGGCGGCTCGGCGGACCTGGCCGAATCCAATCTCACGCTGTGGAAAGGCGCGCACAACGTCAATGGCGACTGTGCGCCGCGCAACTACGTCCATTACGGCGTGCGCGAATTCGGCATGAGCGCGATCAGCAATGGCCTCGCCCTGCACGGCGGCTTCATTCCGTATGACGCCACGTTCCTGGTGTTCTCCGATTACGCGCGCAACGCGGTGCGCATGTCGGCGCTGATCCCCGCGCATGCGATCCACGTTTACACGCACGACTCCATCGGCCTGGGTGAGGACGGTCCGACGCATCAGCCTGTCGAACATCTGGCATCACTGCGACTGATCCCGAACAACCGCGTGTGGCGACCGTGCGACGCGGCGGAATCGGCCGTTGCCTGGCAGAGCGCGATCGAGCGCCGCAACGGCCCGTCGTGTCTGGTGTTCTCGCGACAAATGCTGAAGGCGCAACCGCGCGACGAGGAACAGCTCGCGACTGTCGCGCGCGGCGGTTACGTGTTGTCCGATCCGCCGGATGCGAAATTCCGCGCCATCCTGATCGCCACCGGCTCGGAAGTGGAGCTTGCGATGGAAGCCATGCGCGCGCTGCAGACCGGCGACATCGGCGTGCGGGTGGTGTCGATGCCCTGCACGGAATTGTTCGACGCACAGCCGCTGCAATACCGGGAAGGTGTGCTGCCGTCCTGGTGCCGCGCGCGCGTCGCGATAGAAGCCGCGAGTTGCGACTTTTGGCGCAAGTACGTCGGGCTGGATGGCGAGGTGGTCGGCATGAGCACGTTCGGCGCGTCCGCACCAGCCGATGCACTTTTCGCGCAATTCGGCTTTACTGTCGAACACGTGCTCGCCGCGGTGCAGCGCGTGCTGCGCTAATTGCGCGCGCGCTGCTCCAGAACCGCCACGGCCGGCAGGGTCTTGCCCTCCAGGAATTCCAGGAAGGCTCCGCCGCCGGTGGAGATGTAGGAAATACCATCCTCGACACCGTACTTGTCCACCGCAGCCAACGTGTCGCCGCCGCCGGCAATCGAGAATGCCCTGGATTCCGCGATTGCGCGCGCCAGTGTTTCAGTACCGTGGCCGAACGCGTCGAACTCGAACACGCCGACCGGCCCGTTCCATACGACAGTGCCCGCGGCCTGCACCATCTGCGCATATCGCGCCGCGGTTTCCGGGCCGATGTCCAGAATCATCTCGTCGTCGCTGACCTGATCCACGCGCTTGATCGCCGCCGGCGCATCGGCGGCGAACGCGGGCGCTACAACGACATCGGTCGGGATCGGCACATCCGCACCACGCTCCCTGGCTTGCGCGATCACACGGCGGGCGGCGTCCAGCAGATCCGGCTCGCACAGTGAGGTTCCAACCCGATGTCCCGTCGCGGCAATGAAAGTATTTGCGATGCCCCCGCCGACGATCAGCTGATCCACTTTGCCGATCAGGTTTTCCAGCAGGGTCAATTTGGTCGAAACCTTGGAGCCCGCCACGATCGCCAGCAGCGGTCGCGCGGGACTGCGCAAGGCGCGGCCCAGTGCATCCAGCTCTGCCGCCAGCAAGGGACCGGCGCAGGCGATCTTCGCGAATTTCGCCACGCCATGCGTGGACGCCTGCGCGCGATGCGCGGTGCCGAATGCGTCCATCACGAAAACATCGCACAACGCTGCATATTTCTTCGCGAGCGTCTCGTCATCCTTGTTCTCGCCGGGATTCATGCGGCAGTTTTCCAGCAGCACGACTTCGCCCGGCGCGACAGTCACGCCATCCAGATAGTGGCGCTCCAGCCGTACCTTGGCGCCGAGACGTTGCGCCAACCATGCGGCTACCGGCGCCAGCGATTCGCTTTCCTCGAATACGCCTTCCTTCGGCCGACCCAGATGCGACATCACCATCACCGCTGCGCCCGCATCGCGCGCGGCGCGGATCGTCGGCAGCGCCGCATCCAGCCGCTGGGCGGAGCCGACCACGCCATCCTTGACCGGCACATTCAGGTCCTCACGGATCAGCACACGCTTGCCGGCAAGGTCGAGATCGGTCATGCGCAGGAACGTCATGGCGGGATCACCTTCGTCCAAACCCCCAATTGTCCGCGCGCCGGCCCGGCGGGGCAAATCGCCGGGACTGTAACGGAACCCGTTTGCGGCGTAGGCTTGCCCAAACGACCCTCGTCGAAGTTTCCTCCTCGGGCGCGGACCAGCGGGGCTTTTACCGCAAAGACCCAGGGAATCTCTGAAAAATCGTGGCGAAAGTTTTGGTCTTCAATTCCTTGCCTGAAGGGCAGCCAGAGTCGTTGCGGCAAGGGTTTGACGGGGACGACGGAAGTGTGCGCATATAAGTTGGAACCGGGATCAACGCATTAACCAAGGGTTGCCAAAGAGAGTGCCATGCCCGAACTGACGCTTTACAGCTACTGGCGTTCCAGCGCCGCTTACCGCGCGCGCATCGCGCTCAATCTCAAGCAGCTGCCTCACACGATCAAACCGGTGCACCTGCTGCGCAACGAACAACGCGCGGTGGAGTTCCGTGAGCTCAATCCACAGGAGCTGATTCCGATCCTGTTCGACGGCGAACGCGTGATCCGCCAATCATTGGCGATCATCGAATATCTGGACGAGACCTACACCGAAGGGCCGACATTGCTGCCGGGCATGGCGCGCGCGCGCGCGCGGGTGCGCGGTATCGCGCAGGCGATCGCCTGCGACATCCACCCACTGGGGAATTTGCGCGTGCAGCAATACCTCGAGCGCGAATTCCACGTCGACGAAGCGCAACGCCAGGCCTGGACACGGCATTGGATCGTTGCCGGCTTCGATGCGCTGGAAGCGATGCTGGTGGGCAACCCCGGCACCGGCGCGTTCTGCGAAGGCGACGCACCCAGCATGGCCGACATCTGCGTGGTGCCGCAGGTTTACAACGCGCGACGGTTCGGCATCGACATGAATACGTATCCCACCCTCGCACGCATCGACGCGGCCTGCCGCGAATTGAACGCGTTCCGCGATGCCGCGCCGGAAGCGCAGATGGATGCGCCGCGGGAAACGACAGCGTAACGCTCCCGATTGCACATCGGCAAGCCCCACGGATGGTTGCTTGCGAGATCAGTTCGCGCCGGCCCGCCTGGCGCGAAGCTGTGGCCAGTCGAGCCGACTGGACGCTGGCTCGACCGCCATACCGGTGCCAAATGGCTTTGCTTACTTTCCCCGAAAGGAACGTAACCCGCGCCGAGGGGCGGCGCGGTAAAGACATGGCTGTCGTGCAGCAATATCCAGGAAAGTCACTGGTTCCGGCTTGCGCCGGGGTGACGACAGCTAGGCGGCCTGCCGCCACTGCCCCAATGCAGCCAGCCCGTTGTCGCGCGCACGCTCGACCACGATGCGCTGCGCGGCCGCGAAGTTGGCTTGCATGTCTTTCGCCCATTCGTGCAACGCGGCGGTCTGCATTGCGCGACCGTAGGAAAACGACAGCGGCCACGGATGCGGGCCCATCTGGTTCATCGCATTCAAGTGTGCGGTGGCGTCTTCATCGCTTTGTCCGCCTGAGAGGAACACGATCCCAGGCAGCACCGCCGGCACCGCCGATTTCAGGCACATGATGGTGGATTCGGCGACCTCATCCACGTCGGCCTGCTCGGAACACTGCTTGCCAGAGATCACCATGCTGGCTTTCAGGATGGTGCCTTCCAGCATCACGTTGTGCTCGAACAGCGCGGCGAACAGCGAGCGCAGCGTAGCCTCGGTGACGTCGTAGCAGATGTCGATGTCGTGGTCGCCATCCATCAGCACTTCCGGTTCCACCATCGGCACGATGCCGGCTTCCTGGCACAACGCGGCGTAGCGCGCCAGAGCGTGCGTATTGGCATCGATGCATGTACTGCTCGGCATATCCTCGCCGATGGTGATCACTGCACGCCACTTGGCAAATTCGGCGCCGAGCCTCGCGTACTCGGCCAGCCGTTCGCGCAAGCCGTCCAGGCCTTCGGTGACCAGCTCGCCCGGGAAGCCGGCCAGCGGCTTCGCACCCATGTCCACCTTGATGCCCGGGATCACACCGGCCTGACGCATCACTTTGGTGAATGGCACGCCGGCCTTGGTGGACTGTCGTATCGTTTCGTCGTACAGGATGGCGCCGGAGATGTGTTCGCCCAAACCCGGCGCAGTCAACAGCATCTCGCGATAGGCGCGTCGGTTCTCTTCCGTGTTGGGCACGCCCACCGAATCGAAACGCTTGGCTATGGTGCCGGTGGATTCGTCGATCGCGATGATGCCCTTGCCGGGCGCGACCATCGCCTGCGCAACGGTTTCCAGTTGTTCGATGCTCATGGCTTGCCTGCCCACCCGTTCGAGGAAGCCTGCGATTATAAGCCAGACGCCCCGCCGATGCCGCAGCTTCAGTGATAGGCGCCGGGGAAGTCCGTCAGCTTGCACGCGGCGGTGATCTTTGCGCGCGTGGCCGGATCGGCCGGCAGGTTGAAGGGCATGATGATGTAGGTGAACACGGGTTCGTGCGCGTCGTTGCCCATGGCGGCCGCGTAATGCAGATCGGTCACCGCACTTTTGGCGACCTGCGAGAGATCCCCGGCCGGCACCACCCGCCGCACCATGATGTCCCGCGTCACCCCGTCCGCTCCGATCTCATACGTCACCGCCGCGCAAGTCGGCTTGTCGAGATTGCGGCCAAAGTTCGGCACGTCGGCATCGATCTCTGTGTTGGTCATCACCCAGTAGTGGCCGAGTTGCTCGGGGGTGACGGCGCGCAGGTTGGATGCGGCGAATGCCGCCGTCGCAAACGTCAACAAGGCTAGGTTGATTACTGTTGCTCTTCCCACTGGCGATTTCCATAGCGAAGCCGTTGAACCAATTCAGCCAAACCTCTGGCCCTTAATACAAGCGCGATTCCGAGTGCCACGGCCACACAATCCGAACCGATCGATATCCAGCTTTTTATCCGTTCCGGGCCAAACCCTTCCAGCGTACCGGCGATTTTGGTCAAGAGCGCCAAGCGCAGCCCATCGTAGGTCGCCGACCACAATCCTTTCAGTACAAAATATGCGCCGAGGACCGCAAAAGCGATATACATAATTTCTTGTGACGAAATTGGGCTCTCGAAAACCTCATTGGCCGAGCGATTGGCTGCTGCGCGCGCGAGCAATCCGGGGTACAGCCATAGAACGAATGCAATAAGCAAAATTAGGGCCCAAATTGCAAGCGGAGCATAGGTGTCAATGGCGCTGGCATTTTGATGTACCGCGTACAACCAGCCTGGCAATCCGATCAACAATTGGATGCCGATGATTACCACACCCAGCCGGATCACGATGCACAGAATCGTGTAGAGCGACGTTTTCATTTCGCTTCCCCTTTCGTTTTTTCGTCATTCCGGACGCCGCGAAGCGGCGATCCTGAACCCAGCGACTCTGCTCTTGACGGAAAGGCACTGGATTCCGGGTTCCGCGCTGCGCGCGACCCCGGAATGACGACAAGTTTTATGAGCCGATTCCCGATTCTTGATTTCGATTCCCCAGTCCCCAGTCCCGAATCCCGAGTCCCGACTCCCGAACCGGCTCTCCTCACAAATCCCGCAAACTTTCGGCGATCCCGTCCGCGCCCACGTGCAGCAGCTTCAGCGTATTGGTGCCACCGCCGCGGCCGGTGTGATCACCATGGGTGAGCAGGACCAGATCGCCGACGCTCAAGACGCCCTGCGCAAACAGATGCTGCACGGCCGCGCGTGCGACATGCGCGGGATTGCCGTCAGCGGGATCGAACGCCACCGGAGTGACATCGCGCAGCAACAGCATGCGACGACGCGCGGCGGCATCGCGCGCCAGCGCATAGATCGGCACCGCCGAGCGAAAGCGCGACAGCCATTGCGCGGTGCTGCCCGATTCGGTCAGCGCGATGATTGCGCGCACGCCTACGCGCGCGGCCAGGAACATCGCCGACATCGCGATCGCCTGATCGCTGCGGTCGATGCGGTGCGCGGCCGGCGAGAGATCTTCGGTGGGTTCGAACTGGCGTTCTGCGCCCAGGCACACGCGGCGCATCGCCGCGACCGCCTTGTCGGGATGTTTGCCGGCGGCGGTCTCCTGCGACAGCATCACCGCATCGGTACCGTCGATCACCGCGTTGGCGACGTCCAGCACCTCGGCGCGAGTGGGGATCGGCGCCTCGACCATGGATTGCAACATCTGCGTGGCGGTAATGACCGCGCGATTGCGGATCAGCGCTTCGCGGATGATCTTCTTCTGCAAACCCGGCAATTCCGCATCGCCGATTTCCACGCCGAGATCCCCACGCGCGACCATCACCGCGTCGGAGGCATCGATGATTTCGGTCAAGGCATCGATGGCTTCGGCGCGCTCGATCTTGGCGACCAGCGCCGCGTCGCCGCCGGCTTCACGCAACAATCTGCGCGCTTCGTGGATGTCCGCGGCGCTGCGTACGAACGACACGGCCAGAAAATCCGCCTGCAGTTGCGCCGCCAGTTTTATGTCGGCGCGATCCTTGTCCGACAAGGCCGCGACGGTGAGCCCGCCGCCCTGCCGGTTGAGCCCCTTGCGATCGGAGAGCTTGCCGCCGATCAGCACGACGCAATGCACTTGCGAGCCGGCAACCTCGCGCACCTGCAATGCAATCAGGCCGTCATCCAGCAACAGCACGTCGCCCGCACGCACGTCATTGGGCAAGCCCAGATAGCTGACGCCGACGCGGGTTGCGTCACCCGGTGGCGCTTCGTTGCGACAATCCAGCGTGAAATCCTGGCTCGGCTCCAGCATCACGGCGCCGCTGGCGAAACGCTCGACGCGGATCTTGGGGCCTTGCAGATCCGCCAGCACGCCGACTTCGCAGCCGATCGCGCCAGCCGCAGCGCGCACCGCTTCCGCGCGCCGCACGTGATCGGCGGCGGCGCCGTGCGAGAGATTCAGACGCACCACATCCACGCCTTCGCGCAGGATGCGCTCGAGCATCCCATCCACGTCAGTGGCTGGCCCGAGCGTGGCGACGATGCGGGTGCGGCGCAGTGCATTCATCCGACTAAACTAGCACACGACCAGAGCAGGTTCGCCAATATGCCAGAGCCGCCAAACGCACAAGTCCTGCCGCTCGCCGGGGATCGCGGCCGTCCACTGCGCTGGCTGGCGGTGCTGATCTTCGTGCCGAGCGCGGTGTTGCTCGCGATCCTGTGCGTGCGCGTGTTGCGCATGGGCGCGCCGCCGTGGCTGGCTGGCAGCGCGCTGCTCGGCCCGCTGCTGCTGCTGGATCTTCTTTACATCTTTCTGGCGTGGCGGATCCGGCGCGCGGGCGTAGCGCTGAGCACGCGCGCAATCGGCATCGATACCGGCTTCAGCAGCCGACTGGTCGCGCTGCAACGGTTGGCACCCCGCGGCGTGCGTGAAATCGATCTGACCCGGCACCCGGAATTGCGTCCGCTGCTGCGTACACTCGGGGTCGGCCTGCCCGGATTCAGCGGCGGCTGGTATCGCCTGCGCG
>Ga0134126_10005312_pt1 | contig 16092 bp, 14 predicted proteins | sample KB31752_FD_96881 | JGI IMG/M metagenome (GOLD analysis project Ga0134126, IMG submission 96881) | Terrestrial soil microbial communities with excess Nitrogen fertilizer from Kellogg Biological Station, Michigan, USA - KB3-175-2 | ecosystem: Environmental > Terrestrial > Soil > Unclassified ...
TGGTGGGCCCGCCAGGACTCGAACCTGGGACCTAACCGTTATGAGCGGTCAGCTCTAACCAACTGAGCTACAGGCCCTTTCCGGCCCCCGTATAACAGGATTTTTCGCCCCGCCAACCATTCCTTGAGGCGCCAAGATTTCGCCCTGCTTTTTCACCACCATGCGCGCCGGACGGGCGTCTGATTTGGAAAGACAGTCATGAAAAATAACCTTCCTCTGGGCTTGGCGCTTATGGCCTTGCTCGCTACCCCCGCCTGGGCCGATCCCCGCACCATTTCCACCACCGGCCATGGCGAGGTCAGAGCCGTTCCCGACATGGCCGAGGTCCGGGCCGGCGTCACCATCACCGCCCCCACGGCTGCCCAGGCGCTGGCTGCGAACAGCACCCGCATGCAGAGCGTCTTTGCGGCCCTGCGAAAGATGGGCGTGCCGGAAAAGAATATCCAGACGACGAATTTCTATATCTCCCCCCAGTACACCAATGGCGAGAACAACACAGCGCGCCGGCTGACCGGCTACCAGGTCAGCAACGATGTCACCGTGCGGCTGGAGGATGTCGCCAAGCTGGGCAGCGCCCTGGACGCGCTGGTGGCGGCCGGCGCCAACCAGATGAACGGGATCAGCTTCTCGATCCAGAACCCGGCGCCCGTTCTGGAACGGGCCAGAACCGAGGCCATTGCCGATGCCCGCATCCGGGCCGAAACCTATGCCAAGGCGGCGGGTGTCAGCCTTGGAACCATCCTCTCCATCAGTGACAGCGGCGGCGAAGCGCCCCGGCCCGTGATGTACCGGATGGCGCCCGCCATGGCCGCAGCCCCTGCGCCGCCGATGGCGGCGGGGGAACAAAGCGTCAGCGCCGATGTCGCCATGGTATGGGAAATCCACTGACTCTCTCTATATTTTGCCCATGACCAATCCGTTTTTCGAAGACTGGACGGCGCCCTATGAGGCTCCGCCCCTGGACCGGTTCCGGCCAGAGCATTTTCCGCCCGCCTATGACCGCGCGCTTGCCGAGCACACTGCAGAGATCGTTGCGATCGCGGAAAATCCTGCGCCGCCCAGTTTCGAGAATGTGGTGGTGGCGCTTGAAAAAAGCGGCCAGTTGCTGACCCGCGTGGACGGCGTCTTTTCTAACCTCGCCTCTTCCGCCACCAATGATGCGCTGCAGGCCATCGAGCTGGAAATGGCGCCGCGGCTGTCGGCGCACTGGAGCGCCGTTTCCATGCATCCGGCATTGTTCGCGCGGCTGGACATGCTTTTCCAGAAGCGCGCCGCGCTGGGCCTGGAAGCCGAGCAACTGCGTGTGCTGGAACGCTATCACCTGGATTTCGTCCGGGCCGGTGCCGAAGCCAAGGGCGAAGCCCGCGACCGCCTTGCGGCCATCGGCCAACGCCTGGCCGTGCTGGGCACCCAGTTCAGCCAGAATGTGCTGGGCGATGAGGAAGACTGGGTCTTGACCTTGACCGAGGCGCAGATGGCCGGAATCCCGCCCGCGGTGCGCGATGCGGCCGCCGCCAGGGCCAGGGAATTGGGTGAGCATATGCCCTTCGCCATTACCCTGGCGCGCTCCAGTGTCGAGCCCATGCTGCAATTCGCGGACGACCGCGCCTTGCGCGAACAGCTTTACCGCGCGTGGGTTTCGCGCGGCGACAATGACAATCCCCGCAACAACAACGCCATCATCGCCGAAATGTTGGCCTTGCGTGCCGAACGCGCGCGCCTGTTGGGCTACGAGAATTTCGCGTCTTTCAAGCTGGCCGATTCCATGGCCGGCACCCCGCAGAAGGCCCGCGCCCTGCTGGAAGAAGTGTGGGGACCGGCGCGCCGGCGAGCGCTGGAGGAACGCGAGGCGCTACAGGCGCTGATCACGCGCGAGGGCGGCAACTTCCGCCTGGCGCCGTGGGACTGGCGCTATTACGCCGAAAAGCTTCGGCAGGAGAAATATGCCTTCGATACCGAAGCCTTGAAGCCGTATTTCACGCTGCCCAATCTGATCGAGGCTGCCTTCTTCACCGCCGGCAAGCTCTTCGGGGTTGCCTTCCGTGCCCGCCACGACGTGCCGGTCTATCATCCCGATGTGCAGACCTGGGACGTCGTCCGCGAAGGCAAGGTGATCGGGCTGTTCTACGGCGACTATTTCGCCCGCCCCGGCAAGCAGGGCGGCGCCTGGATGTCCAGCTTCCGCGATCAGCATCGGCTGGGCGGAACGGGCGCGGATGAGGTCCTGCCTGTCATCGTCAACAATGCCAATTTCAACAAGGCCGATCCCTGCCTGCTCTCTTTCGACGATGCGGTAACTCTGTTCCATGAGATGGGCCATGCCCTGCATGGCCTGCTCAGCCAGGTGCGATATCCGCGCCTTTCCGGCACCAATGTGGCGCGGGACTTTGTCGAATTGCCTTCACAGCTCTTCGAACATTGGCTGGAAGAGCCGGCGGTGCTGGAACGCTTCGCCCGGCACTACCAGACCGGCGAGCCCATTCCCAAAGCGCTGCTCGACAAGCTGCGCCAGACGCGCAACTACGGCCAGGGCTTTGCCACGGTGGAGTTCCTGGCCTCCGCCATCATCGACATGGATTTTCATACCCAAGCCCCGCCCGGCGATGCCAAACAGGCGCAAGCGGAAAGTCTGGCCCGCATCGGCATGCCGGAAGAGATCGGCCCGCGCCATGCCATATCGCATTTCACCCACGTCTTCGGCGGCGAGGGCTATTCCGCCGGCTATTACGCCTATCTCTGGTCGGAAGTGCTGGATGCCGACGGCTTCAAGGCCTTCGAAGAAGCGCACGATCCCTTCGATCCCGCCACCGCCCATCGGCTTTACAAGTTCGTTTATTCGGGTGGCGGCAGCCGGGATTTCGCCACTGCCTATCGCGCCTTCCGCGGCCGCGATCCGCAGGTAGCGCCCCTGCTGGAAGGCCGCGGCCTGCTCACGCCCGCCGCATGAAAAAGCTTCTCGCCATCCTGCTGCTGACGACACCGGCTTTCGCCGCGGTCCCGGCTCCCAAATTGTCGATCCAGGACTTCAAGCAATTGCCGGTGGTGCTGACGCAGCCCTACGACGAAGGCGCCGATGCCCAAGCGGCCGTGGCCACCACCTTTGCGCGCGCGCAGAAATCGCACAAGCGCGTCCTGATCGACCTGGGCGGCAACTGGTGCGTGGACTGCATTGTGCTGGCCAACTTCCTCAAGCTACCGGAGATGGCGCGCTTCATGACCGCCCATTATGAGGTGGTGACGGTGGATGTCGGCCGCTTCAATCGCAATCTGCAGATTCCCGCCCGCTTCGGCCTTACCAAAAGGCTGGAAGGCGTGCCGGCACTCCTGGTCGTCACGCCGGACGGCAAACTGGTCAATGGCAAGGATGTCTTTGCGACCGCCACCGCCAGTGAGATGACGCCCAAGAGCGTCGCGGACTATCTGGCCAAATACGCCGGCTGATCAGTTGGACGCGACCTGATGGGCCGGCCCGCCAGGCTCCAGCATATGATCCACGACATGGATGATGCCGTTGCGGTCGCGCACATCATAGATCGCGATGTCGGCGGTATTGCCCTTCTCGTCCATGACCACGATGTTGGTGGGGCCGTTCATCCGCGCCACCAGGGTGCCACCTTCTGCCGTGCGCAAGCGGGCTTCTCCGCCCGCTTCCTCGATCACCTTGAGAAGGGCCTGGGAATCATATTTGCCCGGCACGATCAGATAGCTCATGCGCCGCGCCAGGGTCGCTTTGGACTGGCTCCCAGCCGCCGCCATGGCAGCGTTGGTAGGCGCAAACACGGTAAATTGCCCGCGCGTCTTCAGCGCCGCGGCCACGCCAGTATCCTTCATGGCGGCTGCAAGCGTGGTGTGCATGGGCGAAGCGGCCATATTTTCCATGATGTCCCGGTCCGGCAGCATCGCCTGGCCGCCGATCATCGGTTCCATTATTTCGTTACCGCCCTCGATACCGAGCTTGGAATCACTCTTGGGATCGCTCTGCGAAACGGCGCCCAGGGCGCCTCCGATCATCATGGCAATGCCGGCAGCAAATCCGGCCACGGCTGCCTGTTTCATGGAACCACCCGCTTGCAACCTTCTGACTTCGAGGCATTTAACGCTGGCGCGCGCGGGTTGTTCCTCCAATGTTAATCCGGCTGCTCCAGGGCTTCCCGGCTCATTTCCAGGGTCAGCCAGCGTTCTTCGTCGGCATCCTTCTCGGCGCGCAATCGCCCCAGTTCGGTCGACAGATCGTTAAAGAGGGCCGGATCGCGGGCATAAAGTCCCGCATCCGACAGGCTACGTTCCAATTCCGCCACCCGCACCTCCGCCGCCACGATTTTCTGCGGCAGCGTCTTGAGCGCATGCAGATCGGCGAAGTTCATTTTGGGCACCGCCGTGCGCGCGGGCCGTTGGATCTGCAGCTTTGGTGCTGACTTGGCGCGCGGCTCGGCCGGTTCGCGGACCATGCCGCTGCGCTGGGCCAGCATGTCGCCATAGCCGCCGGCATATTCGGTGAAACGGCCATCGCCTTGGGCCAGCACGATGCTCGTCGCCACCCGGTCCAGAAAATCGCGGTCATGGCTGACCAACAGTGCGGTGCCGGGATAATCGGCGATCACCTCTTCCAGCAGGTCCAGGGTTTCCAGGTCGAGATCGTTGGTGGGCTCGTCCAGCACCAGGAAATTGGACGGCACGGCGAACAGCTTGGCCAAAAGCAGCCGCGCCCGCTCCCCGCCGGACAGCACCTTCACCGGCGTGCGCGCCTGCTGTGGCGTGAAAAGAAAGTCCTGCAGGTAATTCATCACATGACGCGGCTTGCCCGCCACCATCACCGTATCGCCGCTGCCATCGGTAACGGCCGCCGCCAGGGACTGTTCGGGATGCAGCTTGCTGCGGCCCTGGTCCAACTCGGCCATCAGCAGGCCCTGGCCCAATTTTATATTACCGCGTTGCGGCTCGAGCTTGCCGGTCAGCAGCTTGAGCAAGGTCGTCTTGCCCACGCCATTGGGTCCGACAATGGCAATGCGGTCACCGCGATGAACACGCATGGTGACGTCGCGCACGATTTCCTTGTCCGTGCCTTCATGGGAAAAGCCAACGCCCTTGGCATCGATCACCTTGGTGCCGGAACCTGTGCCTTCCGCCGCCTCCATCTTCACCGTACCAAGCTGGCGGATCTGGTCGCGCCGCTCCGTGCGCATGCCGCGCAATCTTTCAAGCCGGCCTTGATTGCGCTTGCGTCGGCCCGAAATGCCATAGCGCAGCCAGTCTTCCTCGGCGGCGATGCGGCGCTCCAGCTTGTGGCGCTCCACTTCCTCCTTTTCCAGCATCTCGTCGCGCCAGGCTTCGAAGGCGGCAAAACCTTTCTCCAGCCGATAGGTCTGGCCGCGATCCAGCCACACCGTGACCCGCGAAAGATTCTCCAGGAAGCGGCGGTCATGGCTGATCAGCACAAGTGCGCCTTTGGAAGCTTTCAGCTCGCCTTCCAGCCATTCGATGGCATTGACGTCCAGATGGTTGGTCGGTTCGTCCAGCAAGAGGATATCGGGCCGCGGCGCAAGCGCCCGCGCCAGTGCCGCCCGCCGGGCTTCGCCACCGGACAGAGTGACGGGATATTCCGTTCCCGACAGGCCGAGATTGCCCAGGAGATAAAAGGCCCGGTTAGGGTCTTCATGCGGATCGAGCCCCGCTTCGACATAGTCGCGCGTGGTCGCATAGCCGCTAAGGTCCGGTTCCTGCGGCAGATAACGGACAGTGGCGCCCGGCTGGGCGAAGCGGGTGCCGCTGTCGGCATCCATCAGCCCGGCCGCGATCTTCAGCAAGGTGGACTTGCCGGAACCATTGCGCCCCACCAGACACAGCCGGTCTCCCGTGCCGACGCTGAGTTCGGCGCCGTCCAGCAGCTTCTTGCCGCCAAAGGCGACAGTAATGTCTTTCAGGTGCAGAACCGGCGGCATCGGCCCGAGTCTCTTTGGTCGCTCCGGCTCTCGCCGAGGCTCCATGTGCGGCACCACGCGCCTTGGATCAAGCCCAAAATCACCGCGCCTTGGAGGTCACCATGACCCCGGGGCGCGACTCCATCTTGATGGTGGCGTCGGGCCGGTCCGTCAGCGTCTTGCCATCGAAATCCAGGGTGCGGATATCGCGCTCGACGGAACATTGCACCAGCAGGCGCTTGCTGTCGTCGCTCCACACCACGCCCTGGCAGGCATGGCCGATCTGGCCGTCGGTGACGTGGGTCAGTTTGCCGCCGTCCCGCTTGAAGATGACCAGCTTGCCAAAGACGCTGTTGTAATTGGGCGCATTGGGCACCGTGGCCGAGCCGTTGCCCACCACTACCGCCGCATATTTTCCATTTGGCGATTGGACGACATCTTCCGGCAGGGCCCCCACCTCGATGGCGTCGGTGATCTTGCCGGTGCGGGTGTCGATCAGGGCCGTGGCGCCCTTGCCCTTGGGGGTGGAGGGCGCGCCGCCGAAATCGTTGACGAAGAGATAGCGGCCATCGGCAGAGATGCTGCCGCCGTCCGGCTGGGTGCCCACATCAAAGTCCGCCACGCGGGTAAGCTGGTCGCCCTTGATGGCCAGCTTGGTGACCTTGCCGTCACCGAAACGCAGCGCATAAGCGAATTTGCCGTCCGGCGCGATCAGCACATCGCGCGGCTCGGCCTTGGCCTCCAGCTTCACCTGGCTGGCGCGGGTGAGATGCCGGTCCTTGATGGTGAAAAGGGTGATCGTGTCGTCACCGACACCGGTCACCAACGCGATGGTGGCCTTCTTGTTCATGAAAACACCCGTGGCGCCCTTACCGGCTTCCACTGTTTCCAGCAGCTTCGGCTTGGTGGGATCATCCAGCCCGATCACGGAGACGGTGTCGGCCGCGACCAGCTTGTGGTCAGGCCCGAATTTCTGCGGGCAGGTCGCCAGCACGAAGCTGTAATCCGGCGCCACCGCCAGTGCGCTGGGCGGGCCCATCTGGGTGGAGCAGACATTGATCATGCCGATCACGCGCGGGGCATCGCTGCTGGAAAAGGCGATCATCGCCACGCTGTCGGGCGTGGGCACCATCGGCAGGCCATCGCCGGCACGCACCTGCTTGCCGTCCTGGCCGGAAATCGCCAGGTCGGCGAAGGCCGCCACCGGCGTCATGACCAGCACCGATGCCAGCATAAGTGTCCGCAAAGACATGATGTCTTTCCCCTTTATTTCCTTAACGAAGACGAGCCTAACGCCCGCACCCCCTAAAAGAAAAGGGCGGCTTTCGCCGCCCTTTTGTCTGTCTGACAGATTGATTACGAGAAAGAATAAGCCGTCTTGATCTGTGTAAAGAAGTCCACCGCGGCAAAACCCTGCTCGCGCGCGCCATAGGACGAACCGCGCGTGCCGCCGAAGGGCACGTGATAGTCCACGCCCGCGGTCGGCAGGTTCACCATCACCATGCCGGCCTTCACATTGCGCTGGAAGTGACGCGCATGCTTCAGGCTGTTGGTAACAATGCCCGCAGAAAGGCCGAAATTGCCGGCATTGCAGAGCGCCAGGCCCTCGTCATAGTTCTTGATCTTCACCACCGAAACCACCGGGCCGAAGACTTCTTCCTGGTTGATGGTATCGCCGGGCTTGGTGTCCACGATCAGGGTCGGGCTCATATAATGGCCCGGGGTGGCAAGCTTCAGCGCATCGCCGCCGCCGGCCAGCAAGCGGCCGCCTTCCTTGAGCGCGATATCGACATATTTCAGGTTGCCGGCGAGCTGGGTGTCGGTGACGGCCGGGCCCATCTGGGTGGAGGGATCAAGCGCATTGCCGACCTTCAGCGCCTTGGCGCGTTCGGCCACCGCGGCGATGAGCTTGTCATAGATGCCTTCCTGCACAAAGACGCGCGAAGAGGCGGTGCAGCGCTGGCCGGTGGCGAAATAGCCGCCATCCACTGCGATCTGCACGGCACGATCGAATTCGGCATCATCCAGGATGACGAGCGGATTCTTGCCGCCCATTTCCATCTGCACGCGGGCCTGATGCGACACCGCCGCCATGGCAACCTTGGCGCCCACGGTCTGCGAGCCGGTGAAGGAGATGCCGTTGACATCGGGGTGCTTGGAAAGCGCATCGCCCACGATGCCGCGACCCAGGATCATGTTCATCACACCGGCCGGCGCGCCCGCCTCATGGATGATGGACGCCAGCGCATGGGCGGTGGCGGGCGTGGGATTGGCGGGCTTGAGCACCACGGTGTTGCCGAAGGCCAGCGCCGGGGCGATCTTCCAGGCCGGAATGGCGATGGGGAAATTCCACGGCGTGATCAGGCCATAGACGCCGACGGCTTCGCGATAGGTCTGGATCTCGACACCGGGGCGGACCGACTCCAGATTCTGGCCGTGACGGCGCAGCGCCTCGCCGGCGAAATATTTGAAGATGCGGCCGGCGCGCACCGTCTCGCCGGTGGCTTCGGGAAGGGTCTTGCCTTCTTCGCTCGCGAGCAGCTTGCCCAGTGCATCCTTGCGCTCGATGATCAGGCTACCGACCTTGTCCAGCACATCGGCGCGCACTTCCGGGGTGGCGCCGGACCAGCCGGGGAACGCGGCGCGGGCGGCTTCCACCGCCTTGTTCACATCTTCCGGGCTGCCGTCCGGAAACTTGGCGATCACTTCCCCGGTGTTTGAAGGATTGGTGCTTTCCAGCGCGCCGGGGGCGGAAACCTGCTTGCCGCCGATGAAATGGGTCAGGGTCTCGGTCATCGCTTTTTCTCCGCGAAAGGGGCCAGGAAGATGGTGGTATTTAAGGGTTCAGCACGGCCGCGCCAACCCTTCAGACGCATTCCAGAACTGTCTTCAGGGTATGGGACGCCGCGCCTACTCAGGCGTCTAAAAGCCCACGCTGAACAAGGTTTTTCATCAGATCGGAGATCCCGAAATTCCAGGGCGGCGCGGCCTTGCAGGTGGTGACCCGGTTCTCCAGCACCCCCAGCTTGGGGGTCGAGATGCGCACAACATCGCCCTCCTTGTGGGTGAAGCCGGAGCCCTTGATGTCGCGGTCCTGGGTCGGCGCGAACAGGGTGCCCAGAAACAGCACAAAACCGTCGGGATACTGGTGTTCGCTGATCGTCTGCTTCACCAGTTCCAGCGGATCGCGGCTGATCTCGCTCATGCTGGATTTGCCCTCCAGCCGGTAATTGTCGGTGCCCACGATCTCCAGCTCGACCACAGCCTTGCGGACATCATCAATTGTGAATTTGTCGTCAAACATGCGGATGAAGGGGCCCAGCGCCGAGGCTGCGTTATTGTCCTTGGCCTTGCCCAGAAGCAGGGCGCTGCGCCCTTCATAGTCCCGCAGGTTGACGTCATTGCCGAGGGTGGCGCCCACTGTCTTGCCGGCGCGGTCCACCACCAAGGCGATCTCCGGCTCGGGATTGTTCCAGGTGGACTGGGTGCGGATGCCGACATAGTCGCCCCAACCGACTGACGACATGGGCGGTGCCTTGGTGAAGACTTCCGCGTCGGGCCCGATCGCCACTTCCAGATACTGCGACCAGACGCCGTCGGCGATCAGGGCTTCCTTCAGCTTCTGCGCCTGGGCCGAACCCGGCACCACCTTGCGGATGTCGGTGCCGATGCGGGCGGCAAGTTGCTCCCGGATTTCCTGCGCCTTGCCAGGCACGCCCTTGGCCCGCTCCTCGATCACCCGCTCGATGGCCGAGACGGCAAAGGTCACACCACAGGCCTTGACGCATTGCAGATCCACCGGCGCCAGCAGCTTGGTTTTGGCTTGGCCACCCCAGGCACTTTGGAGACCCAGGTCGTTGATGTCGCCCAGATCCCTGCCAGCCGGCACGCCGCTCCACTTTTCCAGCAGCAGCGAAACGGTGGGAGCGGTCTTGGACACGTCGAAGGCGCGCCCTTCCTTCACCACAATGGGTGTGGGGCCTTGGCCCAGATCCACGCGGCCGACCAGCACGGCATCGCGCCAATCATCAGGAAGGGGAAACACGCTTTTGGTCATTACGCTTTCTTTACAGTTCGATCTTCAACACGTTGCGGATGTAGTTGGCGGTGATGCGGGCGCTTTCCTTCGGTGGCCGCCAGGGTGATGTGTCCAGCTCGACGTTCAGATGGCCCCGCCAATTGATGGATTTGAGATAGGACACGATGGCGGGAAAGTCCACGCCGCCCTCGCCCAATGGATAGAAATAGGGATCGTTCATCATGTCGCGCTGGGGCGTTGGCACATGCTTGGTGCCGCCGCGATCCTCGCGGCTGGTGTCCTTGAAGTGATACTCGATGACACGGTGGCCCAGCTTCTTGCCCAGCGCCAGCGGGTCCATGCCGGCCATGGTGATATGGCCGGTATCCAGCACCAGCCCGACATTCTCGGGCTTGGTGTTCTCCATGATGTACAGGGTCTCGTGCTCGTTCTGGATCTGGCTGCCCAGATGGGCATGGACGCCGAACTTCATGCCCAACTCCTCGCGGATACGCTTGCCCAGAAGATCGAGGGTGATCGCGATCTGCTTCAAGTCGGAGTCGGGTGTGCCGGCCGGCTGCTTGCGCGGGCCGGTGTTGGTCTTCTGGTGATCGCACCCGAAGCGGCGTGAGAAGCGCGTCATGTTGAAGTGATTGTCCACCACCGCCTGGCGCTGCGCCGGATCGTGGAAGGCGACACTGCCGCCCGCCGCGCCGCCAGTGATGGCGGTGAACTGGCCGCCGATCTCATACATGCGGTGCTGCAGGGCTTCCCAGCGGTCGGGATAATAGACCTCGCGCTTGGCGCGCGGCCCCTTCGGATATTTCCAGCTATAGCCACCTGGCCAGGTCTTCATGGCCTGGGTGTCGCGCGGCGCCGGTTCCAGGCCGTCGGCCGTAGCGCAAAAGGACGAACCGAAAATCTCGAAATAACGGAAGCCGACATCGCGGGCTTCGGAGATGCCAACGAAGGGGCTGCCTTCCCAGCCGCCGCGCGTATTGGTGGTGTAACCGATGCGGAATTGCTGCTGCTGGGGGAGCGGGACCTGCACGTCCATTTTCGGCGCGCCGCTATAGGCGGGACCGGTTGGCTGCGCTGCCAATGGCCGCGCCGCAAGCAGGCCACCGGCTGCTGCCGAGACGCCAAAGAACCGTCTGCGATCCATTGTTTCCATCCCCCAAGGTCACCGCGCGGGCACCTGCGGCGGCGGCGCACTCTAGACAAGGGATTGCGATGTCACCATCGCGGCATTTTTGCTCAAATATTGCAGTGCAACATCAGCTATTTGCGGCTTATAACCGGCCACCGAACGAAAGGACATAGGGATGATCAATCCAGGGCGCTTTGCGGGCCGCACCGCCATCATTACCGGCGGCGCGTCCGGCTTGGGACTGGAGACCGCCAGGCGCATCACTGCCGAAGGCGGCAAGGTCAGCCTGTGGGATATCAATGCCGATGCCCTGGCGGCGGCAAAAAAAGAAACCGGCGCCGTTCATACCGCCATGGTGGACGTGAGCGATGCCAAGGCCGTGGAAGCCGCGATCGCCGAAAGCGCGAAGGCGCTGGGCAAGGTGGATATCCTGGTCAACAGCGCCGGCATCACCGGCGCCACCCAGCCGGTGATCGGCTATCCCATCGACAGCTGGCTGAAGGTGATGGACGTCAACGTCAACGGCCTGTTCTATTGCTGCCGCTTCGCCGCGGCCCTGATGGTGCAAGCCGGCTATGGCCGGATCGTCAACATCTCTTCGGTCGCCGGCAAGGAAGGCAACCCCAATGCCAGCTCCTATTCCACCGCCAAGGCCGCGGTGCTGGGCTTCACCAAATCGCTGGGCAAGGAGCTGGCCACCAAGGGCGTGATCGTCAATGCCGTCACGCCTGCCACTTTCGAGAGCCCAATTCTCGACGGCGTTCCCCAGAGCCATATCGACTATATGCGCTCGCGCATCCCGATGGGCCGGCTGGGCACGGCCCAGGAAGTCGCCGCCGCTGTCTGCTGGCTGGCCAGCGAGGACTGCACCTTCACCACCGCCAGCACGCTCGACACGTCGGGTGGTCGTACCACCTACTGAAACATCGCGGAATTTTTTCTTGGCGCGGCGACCCTATAGTCGCTGCGCTGGCGGTCGTACCACTTATTAAGGTGTCAGCGGCGCTCGGGCGCCCAGGCCGCATCGATCGGCTTTGCCGGATCGGCGGTGATGTGCAGCACCGCGCAGTGATGATAGGTGAATTGCCCGGGATTGTTCACCGGATGCGCTTCCATGAACTGGATCACCTGCAGGGTACAGCTCTTGCAGTTGATGTTCGGAATGGTGACGTCGGTTTCGAAGGGATCGGCAGTCTTGGCATTGTGCTGGAACAGCCCGTCGGCCAGCACAGGCGGCGCGACCGGGTTCATCACCTCGCCCGATACCGACATCACCGTGCCCTTTTCATTGGTCATGGTCTGGGCCTTGGGATCCAGGGGCAACTCGGTCGGCGAGTTGACCGCCAGCGCAATGCGGTAATGGCCGGGATGATAGACTGTCTCCTGCACCTTGACGTGCAGGAGCGAGCCGCCCTTCACATCCGTGACCGCATAGGTCGGCTTGCCGAAATCGGTATTGGTGCCGCCGCAGGGCCCGGCTTTCTGCGGATCGCCGAGCTGGTTCTCTTCGATCCAGGAGGCCGGCGCCAGCAAGCGGAAATGCGCGTCTGCCGCGGCGGGAAGAACCGCCATGCCAAGAGCCCATGCAAAGATATGCCGTTTCATGCCGCCCCCCGGATCGCATCAAGCGGCTTATTGCTAGGCAGAAGCCGAAGGAAGGTCAAATCTGTGAGCGACTAGCGGCTCAGGGAGGTGGCGATGGAGCCAGGCCGGGATTCGAACTGCAGCGTCGCCGCCTTGTCCTGGGTCAGGCTTTTTCCGTCAAAGCGAAAGACCTGGATTGCCCGCTCTGTGGCGCATTGCTGCAGAATCAGCTTCCCATCTTGGCTCCAGGTCGCGCCTTGCGCCCAGTGGCAGCTGTCGGCCTGCGCGACGGGGGTCAGGGTGCCGGCGCCGACGGCGAATACCTTGATGTATCCCAGCACGCTCCCATAGCGAGGATCGGATTTCACATTCGCGGTGCCGTTGGCCAGCACCACCGCGATGTGCTTGCCATCGGGCGACAGGGAAACGTGCTCCGGCGTCTTTCCGACTGCCAGCGACAGCGCCAGGCGATGCGTCTTAAGATCAACCATGGTGACGGTGCCGGTATGGTCGTCACCGGTGAGCGCACCACCCACATTGGTGTTGATCAGCCATCTGCCGTCGGGCGTCACCGCGGCGCCGTAGGGCGACTTGCCGGTCGCGACGTCCTGGCCGGTACGGGTCACTTTTGTGCCGTCCACCGCCAGTTCCATGATCTTGTTGACGCCCTGCACGATGGCATAGGCATGCCGGCCATCGGCTGCGAACACCACATCGGTCGGTTGCGCTCCGGCACCCAGATCAACGCGGCCGACATGGGTCAGGGTTTTGCCGGCCAGGCGGAAAACGTGGATGGCGCTATCCATCTTGGCTGCCACCAGCACGAGGTTTTCGGCCTTGTTCATCGCCACGCCGCTGGCCCCGGGGCCGGCACTGACGGTCTGGAGCAAGCGTGGCTTGGAGGGGGTGCTGAGGTCGATCACCGACACTTTATCGTCGTCCGCCGGATGCATGGGGTCGGCCGCATTGGCCTTTTGCGCCGCCGTCACGATGGCGAAGCTTTCATCGCGCGCCACCACCACCGCCTCGGGCGGACCGATCATGGAGGCCGGCGCTTTCAGATTGCCGATCACTTTTGGCGGATAGACGCCCAGATCGATGACGCTGATGCTGTCCGGCGTCGCACCGGCGTCTTCGCCTTTTTGAAGCTGTTTGCCGTCGTTGGCGGAGATCGCAAGACGCGCCTGGGCGGCGGGGCCCAGCGCCACGGCGCCCAAAAGAGCGATCAAGAGGATATTGCTGCGTGCCGCCATTTCCGGTCCTCGACTTTATCGTGGAAACCAGTGTGTCGCCGCAGGACCGGGCCCGCAAGCGGCTGTCGCCGCGCCCTTCAACCAATTGAATTTATTTAGAAATTGGAGCGGGCGAGGCGAATCGAACGCCCGACCCTAACCTTGGCAATGTGAGGTTTGGAAGGTCCTTTTTCTTGTTACACCGACGGTATCCCGTTGTTTTGTGTGAATTATTTCTCGAAACGAGGGTTAGGGTCGGGACCACTGTGACAAGGATTGTGTCACAGTGCTGGAGGGCCGGACGACGCTGGACTTTTGCCCTGATCTTTCAATGACCTGCACAGGGTTTCGTGTTACCTCTTAGGTGCGAAGTGCATTTGTTCTTATTTTGTTCTACAAGGGTTGGATGTACGACGCCCGACAAGTTGCGAACTGCCTTTTGGATTTGAGCGATGAGAGAGGCGTGCCAATCACGCACTTGGCGCTCCAAAAAATTGTCTATTTCAGCCACGGCAATGCGTATGCGCGCTTCGGCAAGCCGCTTCTCCTGAACAAGATCGAAGCGTGGAAAAAGGGCCCGGTCGTGCGGGAGCTTTATTTCGCTTTCAATACGTTCGGCGACCGCCCGATCTCTGGGCGGGCGGAGATAGTCAATTTCCAGAGCCGCAGGCGCGAGAAAATTGGGTACAATTTCCCGCCTGAGATCATGGACCATTTGCGGGAAACGCTGGAAATTTATGGCCCAATTGATCCTTGGCGGCTCGTCGCCATGACGCATGAGGCAGGATCACCTTGGAAGCAAGTTATTGATGGCGCAGAGAAAAAGGCCAATGCCGGGATGCATATAGACGAATCTCTTATTCGAGAATTCTTCTGCCGCACGGCGAGCCAAAACTAGGATATATCAAAAAGAACATATCGTGAGCGAATGCGGAACATAACTTGTGTTTGTTCTCGCGATCCGCCAGTCTGGAACTATGCCTTCTAACCCGATTCCGCCCTTTTACGAAGTCGCTCGGCTCACCCATCAGACAGATGAGGCGACGCTGAAGGCGTGCATCAAATATCGGCTGACACCGCCGCCGGAGATGTCGCTGTCTTGGCTCAGACAGTCCGATTACAAGGTCTTGTCCGGGCGGCTGACTTTAGCGGCGCTCGAAAATTCCATCGATAATAAGTTGCCGCCAAACGCCCGACCCTCTGTGAAGTTGGCCGTCAAAAGTCTTCTTGATTTCGCAAAAGAAAAGGCTTGGCTGGGAGAACCCCTGCCAAGATTCAATCTCGAAATTGGTCGTGGAGCAGTGCTTCCTGTTCGCGTTGCCGGTCGGTTTCACTCAAAAGACAACCGTTGGGTAGTTGGCTTGCAGCCACGGCTGGACGGCGCTCCCAGCTTGTTTTGGCAAATGCAAACGTGGCTCGCCCTAATCCAAGAAGCATATTGCTTGGATCCCTTGGCTCCTGCTGAACCCCTGATACTTGACGTTTCGAGAGACCCCATCACGGGCAAGCGCGGCTTCCATGCTATTGGGCTTTCAGAAGTACCCCTGATTACAAGAGACGAACTCAATAATCGCCTGAACCGTTTCCTTGACTGCTGGGCGCGGGCAGTCGAGGCCGTGCCAGTGCGGCCCCGCAGGGAACGCTCTACGACTAAGGGTAGCGTCCCGCCGTTTATCCCCGGCTTAGAGCCCTAGCCTGCGTAGATCATACGTCGCACCCGCGTGTCTGAACGACGGGGCAGACTTTAAAGCAGAGCACGGTGGTCCGCTCGATCCGGCTGACTGACAAGCCTGAGGAAACCGACCGCCCACGACACGATCAAGCGTCTGGTCCTGCGTACCGAGTTTGTGCGGAAGCGCTGAGGCTTAGACCTTGCCAGCCGCAACGAGACTATTGTGATGTGCAATGACTGCAACAATGCGATCTAATAGCGGCTCAAAGCCTGAAAAATCAATCTTTGAGGCGTTTGGTGCCACCACGCGTTCCGCGAACACTACCTTGCCGTACTCCTTGTCGGTGTCGATGTCATCGTTTGGATTGAACGTTTTACCCATAACGGTTGTGGCAAGTGTACTCGCCTTAAAAAGGTCTTCGATTTTGGAATGTCCGGTCGGGCCCATCTCTGGCGTCTTGACCAAATAGAGATTGCGAGTGATGCGATAAAACGGCAATACCGTCGTATGCGTCACA
>Ga0134126_10005313_pt1 | contig 16091 bp, 18 predicted proteins | sample KB31752_FD_96881 | JGI IMG/M metagenome (GOLD analysis project Ga0134126, IMG submission 96881) | Terrestrial soil microbial communities with excess Nitrogen fertilizer from Kellogg Biological Station, Michigan, USA - KB3-175-2 | ecosystem: Environmental > Terrestrial > Soil > Unclassified ...
GCGACGCCCGCCGCGCCGACCAGAATGACTCCGACACCTTCGTTGATGAGATCGCCTGTCGCGGCAGGCGGGCCGTCCAGGATCCACGCCTTGACGTGCAGCACCGCGTGCAGCGCCGGCCAGGCGGCACCGGCCACGGCCCATGTCGCGTTCGCCGCACCACGGCGCGCGCCCAGCAGGAGTCCCGCGCCGCTTGCGAGAAACGCCATGGCGATATCGGCGATGAAATGGAGGTGCAGCCGGTCGGGATGACCGAGATGGACCACGCTTGCCGCCCATGGGGACGGCCAAAGCAGCGTCGCCAGGCCGTTGGCGGCATGGAAAAGACCCAGAATTGCCAAACCGACTCGAACGACCATTGCCTGTTCCTGCGCTTTCTCGGTTAAGACGGATCGACCCGGCCCATTGTGACCGGCACGATCGCTTTTGTTGACAGTGCGGGGGCGGATTGTCAGGTTCCGGCCGATTGGCCGCCGAAAAGTCACGATTTCCCGGCATTGACGAGAGCCCATGCACGCCTATCTGGACTTTGAACGCCCCATTGCCGAACTCGAGGGCAAGATCGTCGAGTTGCGCAAGCTCGCCGAGGAAGACCCGGCGATGCAGATCGACGCCGAGGTCGGGCGCCTGCAGACCCGCGCCGACGGCCTGATCAAGGACACCTATGCCAAGCTGACGCCCTGGCAGAAGGTCCAGGTGGCGCGCCACCCCGCCCGGCCGCATTTCTCCGACTATGCCCGCAACCTGTTCGACGAGTTCACGCCGCTCGCCGGCGACCGCGCCTTCGGCGACGACCACGCGATTATCGCGGCGCTGGCGCGCTTCCGCGGCCGTGCCGTCGCGGTCCTCGGCCACGAGAAGGGCAACGACACCAAGAGCCGCCTCAAGCACAATTTCGGCATGGCGATGCCCGAGGGTTATCGCAAGGCCGAGCGCATCTTCGCCATGGCGGACCGCTTCGGCCTGCCGGTGATCTCGTTGGTCGACACCTCGGGCGCCTATAACGGTGTCGCCGCCGAGGAGCGCGGCCAGTCCGAGGCCATCGCCCGCTCGACCCAGGCGGGCCTCGAGGTCAAGGTGCCCTTTGTCGCTGTCGTGATCGGCGAGGGCGGTTCGGGCGGTGAGCTCACCATCGCGACCGCGAACCGCGTGTTCATGCTGGAACACTCCGTCTATTCGGTGATCTCACCCGAAGGCTGCGCCTCCATCCTGTGGCGCAAGCAGGAGAAGAACCAGGAAGCCGCCGCGGCGTTGCGCATATCGGCGCAGGATTGCCTGAACCTGAAAGTCATCGACGCCATCGTCCCCGAGCCCGTGGGCGGCGCCCATCGCGCGCCGGAAGAGGCGATCCTGAACGTCGGCGAGCAGATCGCCCGCGCCATCGCCGAGATGGATCGCGTCCCCGGAGAACAGCTCCGCAAGGAGCGCCGCGAGAAATATCTCGCGATGGGCCGCGACCTGCTCGTCTAGAGCCATTTCTGTAAGAGATTACGCGTATCCGTCATGGCTGAAGAAGTTTCGGCACTCGTCGGCGGAGAAGATGTCGAGGATTGCACCGATACGATCCCAAAGGGCGGGGATGGATCGCTCGGCGGCCTTGCGCAGATGCGCCTTGAGTTTTGAGAAGGCCAGTTCGATCGGGTTGAAGTCCGGCGAGTAGGGCGGCAGGTAAAGCAGGGCCGCCCCTGCGGCCTCGATGATCTGACGGACCTCTTCGTTCTTGTGAGACGACAGATTGTCCATGATGACGATATCGCCGGTCTTCAAGGCCGGCACGAGGCACTGTTCCAGATAGGCCTTGAAGATCGTGCTGTTCATCGGCTGATCGATGACGAACGGCGCGGTGATCGCATCGCGCCTGAGACCGGCGACAAAAGTGGTGATCTTCCAATGGCCGTGCGGAACCTTACCGGTCAGGCGCTCTCCGCGCCGGCAGCGGCCTCGGAGCCTGGCCATGTTGGTGCTGGTGCCGGTCTCGTCGATAAAGACGAGACGATCCGGATCAAGCAGCTTTTGCGCGGCCGCCCAGCGCTCGCGGGCTGCCGCCACGTCGGGGCGATCCTGCTCGCTGGCGTACACGCTTTTTTTTGAAGCTGAAGTCATGCCGGTCGTAGAAGCTCCAGATCGTCGACAGGCTCACCCGCACGCCACGCTTTGCGAGCTTGGCGCCGATCTCCGCCAGAGTGATGTCCGCCTCCTCCTCGACAAGAGCCATCAGCCAATCGGTGTGCTTCTCGAGCACCGCGCGGCGATGCCCGCGCACAGCACTCGGCGCGATGCTCTTCTTCAGGCGCCAGCGCTGCAGCCATTTGACCGCAATGCTAGGGCTTACCCCGAACAGCTTCGCCGCCGCGCGCCGCGAGGCTCCAGCTTCCACGTACCGAACAACCCGGATGCGCAAATCCTCTGAATAGGCTCGCGACATAGCCGCCTCCTCCGAATCACCGCCGATCCCGAGAATCGCTCATTCCAAGCCAGCCGAGAATCCCTCAGCGATTCACATCATTCCGAAATCGCTCTAGGGCAGCCCCCGCGCGAACGCCCGGATGCTCGCAACCAGATCGTCCGGGCGCTCCAGCGCGGCGAAGTGGCCGCCTTCCTCGAAGCTCGTCCAGTGCGCCACGTTGATCGTGCGCTCCACCTGGCTCCTCGGCGGGAACGGGATGAGATCGACGGGGAACGCCGCGATGCCGGTCGGCTTCTCCAGCCGTGCGCCCTTGGGCACGGGATTCGTGAACGCTTCCTCGGCGCGGCCGCGATACATCCATGTCGCGGTATTGAAGGTCTTTGTCACCAGGTAGATCATCGCATTGGTGAGGAGCTGGTCCTTCGAATAGACATTCTCGAATCCCTTGCGCGTGTCCGACCAGCCGTGGAATTTCTCCACGATCCAGGCCGCCGCGCCGACGGGTGAATCCATCATCGCATAGGACAGGGTCTGCGGCTTGGTCGTCTGCTCGCGGAAATAGGCGCCTTCCATCTCGAAGAGCTGCGCCGCCTTGGCGGCATGCGCCTTCTCCTCCTCGGTCTCAGGCACCACGCCGGGCGAGAACCATCCCATCATGTTGAGATGCGCCGCGCGGCAGCCCTTGCCCTCATAGGACATGTAGGCCGAGATCGCGCTGCCCCAGTCGCCGCCCTGCGCGATGTAGTTGGGCAGCTTCAGAACGTCGGTCATCAGCTTGTCGAAAAGCTGCGCGGTGCGGCGCGGGCCGATCGGCCGCTTGGGTTTGCCCGACCAGCCATAGCCCGGCAGCGACGGCACCACGACGGTGAAGGCGTCGGCGACACTGCCGCCGTGCTTTTCGGGATGCGCCAGCTTGTCGATGATGTGGAGGAATTCGAACACCGAGCCCGGCCAGCCATGGCTCAGGACGATCGGCCTGGGCGAAGGTCCGCTGCCGGTCTCGCGGTAGAAATGCAGGTCGAGATCGTCCACCGGCGCGGTGAATTGCGGAAAGGCGTTGAGCGCCTTTTCCCACTTGCGCCAATCGTAGCCATCCACCCAATAGGCGCACAGCGCCTTCATGAAATCGAGATTGGCGCCATAGGCCCAGCTTCCCTCCAGCCCCTCGCCGCGCGGCATCTCGTGCCATTCATAGGCGGCCACCTTGGCGCGGATGGCATCGAGCGTCTTCTGCGGCACCTCGATCTTGAACGGCTTCATGCAAGTCTCCCGGATTTGCCGACGGTCGGTCGGCGGCGCGGCGGATTCCCTACCACCAGCCGCGCCATTTGAACCACGCGATGGGAATGATCGTGCTGACGATGATGAGCAGCCAGCCGAAGACGTAGCCGTGCGGCCAGGACAGCTCCGGCATGTCGTGGAAATTCATCCCGTAGAGTCCGGCGACGAACACCGGTGGTATGCCGACCACCGACGCGATGGTCAGCACCTTGAACATGTCGTTCTGCTCGTTGTTGATGAAGCCGAGCGTCGCGTCCAGCAGGAACTGCACCTTGTCGGTCAGATGCGTCTCGAAATCGTTGAGGGACTGGATGTCGGCGATCGCCGTCTTGAGCCGCGTCGCCACGTCGTCGCCGATCCATTTGGCGCCGCGGTCCGCCACGAAGGGCAGGGCGCGCTGCAGCGCCAGCAGGGTCTCGCGCAGCTCCGACAGGCGCTCGCCCATGTCGCCGAGCTGGACAAGCGTGTCGCGCAGCATCCAGTTCTTCTTCGCCACGTTGCGCCGGCCTCGCGGCACGGTGTGGAACACATTGCGCGAGACGGCTCGGCTGTCGGCCTGAATATGCTCCAGCCTGTCGGCGCCATAGTCGACGATGGCTTCGGCGATTTCGGTGAAGATCTGTGCGCTGGTGTATGTGTCGGTGTCCTGCGAGACATTCGTACCAACCTTGTGGAAGGTGTGAAGTTCGTCGAACCGCACCGTGACGAGAAGCTTGGGCGTCAGCACGAAGCCGATCGGCGCCGATACCGGGTCGCCGCCGGGGTGGTAGGGCGTGAGCGGCAGGCTGAGCGTAAGCACATCGCCCTCGGCATGGAGCCGGCTCGAGGATTCGATCTCGTCGAGCTGGTCGCGTGTCGGGATGCGCAGGCGGCACGCCTCACAGGCAGCGGCGATCTCCAGTGGCGTGGGATTGTGCAGGTCGACCCAGACAGTCGTCCCGCTCTCTTTGTAGTCATGCCGCATCGTGAGGGCCTCCGCGGCGTCCTAGACCAGCGCCCCGTGGCAGTGCTTAAATTTTCTGCCGGACCCGCAAGGGCAGGCGGCGTTGCGCTGCACCTTGCCCCAGGTCCGGGGGTCGTTGGGATCGACCGGCACGTCGCGAAGCGCCGGGCGAGAGCCGGACTGCGCCGACGCCGCGGCGAACTCGTCCTCGCCGGTCAGCGGATCGATATGCGAGGCGCGCATCGACTGCAGCGACGGATCGACCAGCTGCGGCACCGGTTCCTGCGCGACCTGGAAATGCATCAGCTTGCGGATCACGCCGGCCCGCATGCGGCCGAGCAGGTTCTCGAACAGCGTGAACGCCTCGCCCTTGTACTCGTTGAGCGGATCGCGCTGGCCGTAGCCGCGCAGCGCCACATACTGGCGCAGATGATCGAGCTGGATGATGTGCTCGCGCCAGTCGTGGTCGAGCGTTTCCAGCAGGATGGCCTTCTCGGCATAGCGGATCAGCTCGGTGCCGAAATTGGCGGCGCGCTCGGCGGCCTTCTTCTCCACCGCAGACATGATGCGCTCGCGCACCTCTTCGTCCGCGATGCCTTCTTCCTTCGTCCAGTCGACGATGGGCAGATCGACGCCGAAGATGTCGAGCACTTCGCCGTGCAGGCCTGGGGCATCCCACTGTTCCGCATAGGCGCGTTCCGGGATGTGGCTGGAGACGAGATCGGCCACGACTTCGACGCGGAATTCGGCGATCTGGTCGCTGACCTCGTCCGCCTACATGATCTCGCGGCGCTGCTCGAAGATCACCTTGCGCTGATCGTTGAGCACGTTGTCGTATTTGAGGATGTTCTTGCGGATCTCGAAGTTGCGCGCCTCGACCTTCTGCTGTGCCTTTTCGAGCGCCTTGTTCACCCAGGGATGGGCGATCGCCTCTCCCTTTTCGAGGCCCAGCCGCGTGAGGATGGCATCCATCTGCTGCGAGCCGAAGATTCGCATCAGATCGTCCTGCAGGCTCAGGAAGAATTTCGACGCGCCGGGATCGCCCTGGCGGCCGGATCGGCCGCGCAGCTGGTTGTCGATGCGCCGGCTCTCGTGCCGCTCGGTGCCGACGATGTAGAGGCCGCCGGCCTTGATCACCTTTTCCTTGTCGACTTTGACTTCGCTCTTGATCTCGTCGATGCGCCGGGCGCGCTCGGTCTCGTCGATCACGCCGCCGAGCTCGACCTTGACTCGCATCTCGACGTTGCCGCCGAGCTGGATGTCGGTGCCGCGGCCCGCCATGTTCGTGGCGATCGTCACCGCGCCGCTGACGCCGGCCTGCGCGACGATCGCGGCTTCCTGCTCGTGATAGCGCGCGTTAAGCACATTGTGCTGGATCTTGCGCTTCTTGAGCAGTTCGGAGAGCTGCTCGGACTTCTCGATCGAGGTGGTGCCCACCAGCACCGGCTGGCTGCGCTTGCGGCACTCCTCGACCAGCCGGATGATCGCCTCGTTCTTCTCGTCGGCGGTGCGATAGACCTCGTCGTCGGAATCGACGCGCTGCACCGGCAGGTTGGTCGGCACCTCCATGACGTCGAGATTGTAGATGTCCATGAACTCGGCCGCTTCGGTGAGCGCCGTGCCGGTCATGCCGGCGAGCTTGTCGTAGAGCCGGAAATAGTTCTGGAAGGTGATGGAGGCCAGCGTCACGTTCTCGGCCTGGACCTGGACGTGTTCCTTGGCTTCCAGCGCCTGATGCAGGCCCTCGGAATAGCGGCGGCCCTCCATCATGCGGCCGGTGAACTCGTCGATGATGATGATCTTGTCGTCCTTGACGATGTAGTCGCGGTCCTTCTGGAAGATCGTGTGGGCCTTGAGCGCCTGGTTGACGTGGTGGACGATCGAGATGTTCTCGATGTCGTAGAGGTCGCCGGATTCGAGCAATCCCGCGCCGCGCAGCAGCTCCACCATGTGCTCGTTGCCGGCGTCGGTCAGCGTCACATTGCGCGATTTCTCGTCCAGCTCGTAATCGCCGGGGTCCTCGAGGACTTCCTTGCCGTCCTTGCCCTTGATCTTCTTGGTGCCCGGCTTGCGCAGCTGCGGGACCATGGCGTTGACCGCCTTGTAGAGCTCGGTCAGGTCGTTGGTCGGGCCCGAGATGATCAGCGGCGTGCGCGCCTCGTCGATCAGGATCGAGTCCACCTCGTCGACGATCGCATAGGAATGGCCGCGCTGGCTCATCGTCGCGATCGAATACTTCATGTTGTCGCGCAGATAGTCGAAGCCGAATTCGTTGTTGGTGCCGTAGGTGATGTCGGCATTGTAGGCGGTCTTGCGCTCCTCGTCGGTCAGGCCGTGAACTATGCAGCCCACGTGCATGCCGAGGAACTGGTAGATCTGCCCCATCCATTCGGCGTCGCGCTTGGCGAGATAGTCGTTGACGGTCACGACATGCACGCCTTCGCCGGCGAGCGCGTTGAGGTAGACGGGCAGGGTGGCGACCAGCGTCTTGCCTTCGCCGGTCTTCATCTCGGCGATGTTGCCGTAGTGCAGGACCATGCCGCCGACGAGCTGCACGTCGTAATGGCGCTGGCCGAGCGTGCGCTTGGCCGCCTCGCGCACCACCGCGAAGGCCTCGGGCAGCAGATCCTCGAGCGTCTCGCCCTTGGCGATGCGATCCTTGAAGGCAGGCGTCAGCGCCTTGAGCTTGTCGTCGGAAAGGCCGGCATATTGGGATTCGAGGGCGTTGATCTCGGCCACGCGGGCCTTGTACGGGCGGATCTTCCGCTCGTTCGAGGAACCGAAGAGTCGTTGTGCTATGCCGCTGAAACCCAGCATGAAATCCTCTTGAAACTGCCTGAAGAGGCGGCCTTCGGGCGCGTGTCCGGCATTAAAGCCGCGGCGGAGACATAAGAACGCCTCACCCCCTTGTCAAATCAGGCGATTCCGGTCACATGCGCGCCCGATTTGGAAGGGTGGGATCATGCCTCAGGCGAAGAAAACGGCCAGGCCGGCCAAGGCGGCGGCGCACGCCGTTTCGCCGCTGGCGCCCAAGACCATCCCCACCCTGCCGCCTCTGGCCGGGGTCCGGCTGTCCTCCGGCGAAGCAGGGGTCCGCTACAAGGATCGCACCGACGTTCTCCTGGCGGTGTTCTCGCCGGGAACCCAGGTGGCCGGAGTCTTTACCAAGTCCCGCACCGCCTCCGCTCCGGTCGACTGGTGCAAGGCCAATCTCGGCTCCGGTACGGCCCGGGCGCTGGTGGTCAACAGCGGCAATGCCAACGCCTTCACCGGCAAGCAGGGACGGGAGGGTGCCCGCGAGGTCGCCGAATCCGCCGCGGCCATCGTCGGCTGCAAGCCGGGCGAGGTGTTCCTGGCCTCCACCGGCGTGATCGGCGAGCCGCTGCCGGCGGGCAAGATCACCAGGATCCTGGGCGCTCTGGCGGAAGAAGGCGCCGCCGGCGGCTGGCGCGCCGCTGCCGAAGCGATCATGACCACCGATACCTATCCCAAGCTGGCGACGGCGAACGCGACCATCGACGGCAAGCGGGTGACGATCAACGGCATCGCCAAGGGCTCGGGCATGATCGCGCCCGACATGGCGACGATGCTGTCCTTCGTCTTCACCGATGCCAATCTTCCCGGACCGGTCTTGCAGGAGTTGCTGAGCGCGGGCGTGAAGCCCTCCTTCAACGCCATCACCGTCGACAGCGACACATCGACCTCCGACACGCTGCTGTTCTTCGCGACCGGCAAGGGTGCGTCGCATCCCGCCATCGCCAAGGCGAGCGACAAGCGGCTCAACGAATTCCGCACCGCGCTGAACAAGGTGCTGCTCAACCTCGCGCTCCAGGTCGTGCGCGACGGCGAAGGCGCACAGAAGCTGATCCGCATCGACGTGACCGGCGCCGAGTCCGACGACTCCGCCCGCAAGATCGCGCTTTGCGTCGCCAACTCGCCCCTGGTCAAGACCGCCATCGCCGGCGGGGACGCCAATTGGGGCCGCATCGTCATGGCGGTCGGAAAATCCGGCGAGCCGGCTGACCGCGACCGGCTGAAGATCGCCTTCGGCGCGCAGGTCGTCGCCGAAGCCGGCGAGCGCGCGCCCGGATACAACGAGGCTGCCGCGACGAAGGCCGTCAAAGGCCGCGAAGTGGAGATATCGATCGACATCGGGCTCGGCGCTGGCAAGGCCCGCGTCTGGACCTGCGATCTGACTCACGGCTACATCGACATCAACGGCAGCTATCGCAGCTGATTGCCGGCGCGGCGTTTGGCTCTAAGCTGCGGTACAGCGCAAGGACTATCGAAGTGCGGGACCCGGCATCCTCGGAGCATCCCAGCCGTCTCGCGCGGCTGAGCGAAGCATCGGCGACCGTGAACTTCGCCGACCCGGCGCGCGAGTGGCGCCGGCTGCTTGCGGAAAGCTGGGGCACGTTCCTGCTCGTCCTCGTCGGCGCGGGCGCCGCGATCGGCGCAAGCAGCGATGTCCTTCATGTGAGTGCCTTGGCGGCGGCCGTCGCGCCGGGCATCGTCGTCATGGCGATCGTCTATTTCATGGGCAGCGTCAGCGGCGCCCATCTCAACCCCGCCGTCACGCTGGCATTCTGCTTGCGCGGGAATTTCCCGTGGGCGCGCGCGCCCGGCTACATCGTCGCGCAATTCCTGGGCGGCATCGCAGCCGCGGCGCTCCTGACCTTCATCTTCGGCACCGAGGGGCATCTCGGTGCGACCATGCCCGGCGAGGGAATTTCCGATCTCAAGGCCTTGATCGTCGAGATTGTCCTGACTGCCGGGCTGGTAAACACCATTCTCGGCACCGCGTCGGGTGCGCGCAATGTCGGCGCGAACGCGGCGCTCGCCGTCGGCGGTTACATAGCGGTGGCGGGAATATGGGCCGGATGGATCAGCGGCGCGTCGATGAACCCGGTGCGCTCCGTCGCGGTCGACTTGGCGCGCGGCGTACTGGGAGAGTCCTGGCTCTATGTGGTGGGTCCGCTGGCCGGTGCCTTGCTGGGCGTGGCGCTGGAATGGCTGCTGAAGGGTCCGCCCACCAAAGCCGGCTCCGAAGCGGCGCAGGGCATGGACGGGCCGCCCGATTGAACGGCCTGCCCCGGCGCGGGTTTTAGGCTAGTTTCGGGTCAAACCTTAATCCAACCTTTACAGGATGCCGTCATCGTGACCGGATCAGGGATCAGGACAATTCTTGTTGCCGCCTGCGCCCTGATAGATACGGACGGCCGCGTTCTCATCGCGCAGCGGCCGCCGGGAAAGGCGATGGCGGGTCTATGGGAATTTCCGGGCGGGAAGATCGAGCCGGGCGAGCGTCCGGAAGAGACAGTGATACGCGAGCTGGCCGAGGAACTGGGCATCGCCGTCAAGGAGCCCTGTCTGGCGCCGTTCACTTTCGCCTCGCACCTCTATTCCGATTTTCACCTGCTGATGCCGCTCTTCGTGTGCCGTCGCTGGGAGGGCACGCCCATCCCGCGCGAGCACAGTGCGCTCAAATGGGTGCGCCCGCGCGATCTGCCGCACTATCCGATGCCGGCGGCGGACATTCCGCTCATCCCGATGCTGCGCGACCTGCTGTGATCCGCTTCGCTCGCGATCCGCGCGGCGCCACCGCCATCGAGTACGCGATGATCGCCAGCATCATCTCGATCGTCATTTTCGCCGCGGTGCAGACCATCGGCACGACACTCGTCGGCTTCTTCAATTCGCTGGCGGGCTATCTCTGACGCTTCGGCGGCGCCTCGCCGCTGCGCAGCTCCTTGGTTCCCAGGGCGTCGGCAAGCCGCGCCTTCGCGCTTCCTGGCGCCAGCGGTTTTGGCTGGCTCTCATGCGGCGCCCAGCCGGTCAGATACACGATGTCGAAGGTCGCGCGCAGCTTGCCGTCGGGATCTGCGAAGCGCTCCGCATAATGCCGCGCCGCCGCCGCCAGCATTGCGCGCCGCATCGGCTTGCGGCTGCGCTCGACAAGCGCGTTGGTCTCGCCCAGTGCCCGCAGATCGCGCACCAGCGCCATGAAATCGCTGTAGCGCGCGACCGTGCGTTCGACGTCCGCGACGGGCAGGGCAAAGCCTGCCCGTTGCAGCAAGCCGCCCAGGTCGCGCACATCCGCGAAAGGCGCGACGCGCGGACTGACGCCGCCCATGATCTCGATCTCGGCCGCCGCGAGCGACTGGCGCAATTCGGTCAGCGTCTCGCCGCCGAACAGGGCGCCGATGAACAATCCATCCGGTTTCAGTGCACGGCAAATCTGCACCAGGGCGCCGGGCAGATCGTTGAGCGTGTGCAGCGTCAGCAGACTGGTGGCGAGATCGGCGGACTGTGACGCCGCTTCCATCCGTTCGGCGCTGTCGAAGGCAACGTCCAGCCGGTGCGCAAAATCGCGTTTCACGATCGACAGGCGCTCGGCGATCGCGGCCTCGGCTTCGGTCCGAAGGAATGTCTCATCGTTCCGCCGCGCCGCTCTTGTCCGGTGCAGCGCAATCGCCTTGCGGTCGAAAATCAGCGGCGGCCCGTCGGTCATTGCGCTAGACTAGTCCACATGAGCGGGGGATTGCAGGGCGGCCTCAAGCGCGCCGGACGGGCGGTGCTCGATCTCGTCTATCCGCCGCTCTGCATCGCCTGCCGCGCCCAGGTCGCCGAGCCCGGCGCGCTCTGCGCCGAATGCTGGCAGAAGATCCGCTTCCTCGACGGCCCGGTGTGCGCGTGCTGCGGCCTTCCCTTCGATTTCGACCCCGGCCCCGGCACGCTCTGCGCCGGCTGCCTCGCGCGGCCGCCCGCCTTCGACACGGCGCGCGCCGTCATGCGCTACGACGAAACCAGCCGCGGTCCGATCCTCGCCCTCAAGCACGGCGACCGGCTCGACCTGTCGCCGGCCTTCGCCCGCTGGCTCGACCGCGGCGGCCGCTCGCTGATCGACGCGGCCGACGTCATCGTGCCGGTGCCGCTGCATCCCGCGCGGCTGTGGTCGCGCCGCTACAACCAGTCGGCGGAGCTTGCCCGCGCCCTGGCGCGGATGAGCGGCAAGCCGGCCGAGTTCCTGGCGCTGGCCCGCAGCCGCGCCACGCCGAGCCAGGGCGCGATGCGCACGGCCAAGGCTCGCCGTCGCAATATGCTGGGCGCCTTTAAGGTCCGCCACAAATCGGCCATCGCGGCGCGTAACATATTGCTCATCGACGACGTGTTAACCACCGGAGCAACCGTCGATGCCTGTGCGCGGGCGCTGAAGCGCGCAGGCGCTGCGAAAGTTCTGGTTTTGGCGCTCGCCCGCGTTGTCCGTTCGGCAACCGGAGATATTATATGATCGTCACGAAAGGGCGACTCTGAGTCGCGCGCCATGTCGAAGATCACGATCTACACGACCCCCATCTGCCCCTATTGCTCGCGCGCCAAGGCGCTTCTGAAGAAGAAGGGCGCGCAGTTCCAGGAAGTCGATGTCTTCATGGATGCCGACGCGCGGCAGGAGATGGAAGACAAGTCGCAAGGCCGCCGCACCGTGCCGCAGATCTTCATCGGCGAAACCCATGTCGGCGGCTGCGACGATCTCTATGCGCTGGACAGCCAGGGCAAGCTCGACCCGCTTCTGGCGGACTAGGTTCCGCGCTATCATCGCGGCATGACCGCTTTCAAGGCCGCCTGCGTCCAGCTTCGCTCCTCCGACGACATCGCGGCGAATATCCGCACGACGTCTGAACTCGTTCGCGAGGCCAGCGCCAAGGGCGCGCAATTCGTCGCCACGCCCGAGAACACCACGCTGATGGCGCCGGACGGCGGCGCCAAGCTGGCGCAGAGCTTTGACGAGGCGCAGGACCCATCGCTGCCCGCCTTCCGCGCCCTGGCGGAAGAACTCGGCATCTGGCTCCTGATCGGCAGCCTCGCGATCAAGGTGAGCGACACCAAGACCGCCAATTGTTCCTTCCTGATCGACCCGAAGGGCCGCATCGCGGCGCGCTACAGCAAGATCCATCTGTTCGACGTCGATCTGCCGTCCGGCGAGAAGTACCGCGAGTCGAACACCGTCGCCGGCGGCGACAGCGCGATGCTGGCGGAGACGCCTTGGGGCAAGATCGGACTGACGATCTGCTACGATCTGCGCTTCCCGCAGCTCTATCGCGCGCTCGCCAAGCGCGGCGCTTTCATGCTGACGGTCCCCTCGGCGTTCACCGAAACCACCGGCAAGGCGCACTGGCATGTCCTGCTGCGTGCCCGCGCGATCGAAAATGGCGCCTTCGTGCTTGCACCGGCCCAGGGCGGTACCCATGCCAATGGCCGCCAGACCTATGGCCACTCGCTGATCGTCGCGCCCTGGGGCGAGGTGTTGGCCGAAGCCGGCACGGAGCCGGGCGTGATCCTGGCCGACATCGATCCCGCTGCTGCCATGGATGCGCGCGCCCGCGTGCCAAACTTGCAGCATGACCGCGCCTTCGAAGGCCCCTAAGGCCGCCGCGCTCGGCGCTTGGTTAATGCTGGCATCCTTGCCATCGCGGCGGTCGCGGCGCTAAGCGTTGACAGCCCGCTGGCGATTCCCTGGGTAAGCCGGCGCTCCGGAAGAAGACCGACGTGATCGTTTACAATCTTCGCTGCCGCAACGCGCACGAATTCGAAGGCTGGTTTCGCGACTCCGCCATGTTCGACGAGCAGTCGAAGCAGGGCCGGCTGAGCTGCCCGGTCTGCGACTCCCGCAAGATCGAGAAGGCGATCATGGCGCCGGCCGTCGCGGGCTCGAGCTCGAAGATCTCGGAGATCACGCCGGCCGACGCGAAGAAGATGCGCCAGTTCATGACGGGCTTGCGCAAATATGTGCAGCAGAACGCCGACTATGTCGGTCCCAGCTTCGCCGAGGAAGCGCGCAAGATCCATTACGGCGAGGCGGAGGAGCGTCACATCTACGGCGAGGCCACGGTCGAGGAAGCCAAGGAGTTGCTGGAGGAGGGCGTCGACGTGGCGCCCTTGCCGCCCGATCTCGAAGGCGCGAACTGACGGCGATCCCCGCAAGCTCTATGTGATGATCGCCGCCGCCGTGGTCCTGACGACCGCGGCCCATTGGTTGAGCGAGGCGACTTAGGACAATCCCGGTTGGGTCATGCGCGCCAGTCCTTCGACATGGCGCGGCCGGCTCGGTTGGCTTGCCAAGCTGATCGGTGTGACGATCGTTCTGGTCACGATCATGCGGCTTGTACGGGGGAATTGGGGTTAGGCCGTCGGTTGTCGAAACCAGGCTGACCTTCGGATTACCGCCCCGCCACCACCATGTAATTCACGTCCACATCGTTCGACAGGCACCAGTCCCAGGCCAACGGGTCGAATGCCACACCTTGCGTTTTCAAGGGGTTGAGGCCGGCACCTTCAAGTAGCCTGCGAAGCTCGACCGGCGCGACGAACCGGTTCCAGTCATGCGTTCCCGGCGGCAGCCAGCGCAGGACATATTCCGCGCCGATCTTGGCCAGGGCCAGCGATTTGAGTGTCTTGTTGAGCGTCGCCACGAACATCAGCCCGCCCGGCTTCACCAGTCGGGCACAGGCCATGAGATAGGCCTTGAGGTCGGCGACATGCTCGGCCACTTCCATGTTGAGCACCACGTCGAAGGCGAGGCCCTCGGCTGCCAGCACCTCGGCGCCGGCGGCGCGGTATCGTATCGGCAGGCTCCCGGCATGGGCCCGGGCGGTACCGATGTTCTTCTCCGACGGGTCGACGCCGGTGACGTCGAAGCCGAGCCGGCTCATCGGCTCGCACAAAAGACCGCCGCCGCAGCCGATGTCGAGCAGGCTCAGGCCCTCGAAGGGATGGATGCCCGAACGGGCGAAATGGGCCGCCGCGGTGTCGCGGATGAAGCGCAGCCGCACCGGGTTGAACTTGTGCAGTGGCGCGAACTTGCCGGCCGGATCCCACCATTCCGCCGCCATGGCGGAGAATTTGGCGACTTCGGCCTCGTCGATGGTGGTGTCGGCGGCGCTCATTCCTGCACGCTAGCATTTTCCTCCCCCGTTGTTACGGGGGAGGTGCCGAGCGAAGCGAGACGGAGGGGGCCAGTGCCGTGAATACCGAACCCAGTCTGCCCCCTCCACCGCTTCGCGGTTCCCCTCCCCCGCAACAACGGGGGAGGAAAGACGCATTGAGCCTACACTTCACGCCGTCTATGTAAGCTCGCACCACTCAACGGACCTCAGGCGCGTATGGCGAAGATTGCGATGAAATTCGGCGGCACCTCGGTGGCCGACCTGGACCGCATCCGCCATGTCGCGAGCCTGGTGAAGCGTGAGCGCGACCGCGGCAACCAGGTCGCGGTGGTCGTCTCCGCCATGGCCGGCGAGACCAACAAGCTGATCGCCTGGACCAACGAGATCGCCAGGGCGCCCGGCGCCAACGCGCCTGCCATCCCGGACCCGCGCGAGCAGGACGTCATTATCGCCACGGGCGAACAGGTTACCGCCGGGCTGCTGGCCGTTGCGCTCGGCGCGCTCAATATTCCGGCGCGGTCCTGGATGGGCTGGCAGATCCCGATCCGCACCTCGTCCGTCCACGGCCATGCCCGCATCGAGGGTCTGGAGGGCGATCTGATGAACGAGAGCCTGGCCAAGGGCGAGGTCGCGGTGGTCGCCGGCTACCAGGGCATTGCCGCCCATGACCGCATATCGACGCTCGGGCGCGGCGGCTCGGACACGTCCGCCGTCGCGGTGGCCGCCGGATTGAAGGCCGACCGCTGCGACATCTACACCGACGTCGACGGCGTCTACACCACCGATCCGCGCATCGTGCCCAAGGCGCGGCGGCTGGAGAAGATCAGCTTCGAGGAAATGCTCGAACTGGCCTCGCTCGGCGCCAAGGTGCTGCAGACGCGCGCCGTCGAGATCGCCATGCTTCACCGCGTGCCCACCCGAGTCCTGTCGACCTTCGATCCGGACCGCGGCGGCACGCTTCTGTGCGACGAGGAAGATATCGTGGAAAAGAAACCGGTCACCGGCATCGCCTATAGCCGAGACGAGGCGAAGATCACGCTGCACAAGATCCCGGACCGCCCCGGCATCGCGGCCGCGATCTTCGGGCCGCTGGCGGATTCCGGCGTCAATGTCGACATGATCGTCCAGAACGTCTCGGAGGACGGCAAGAAGACCGACCTCACCTTCACCGTGGCGCGCGGCGATCTCCAGCGCGCGCTCGCCTCGATCGAGAAGGCGGCCGACCAGATCGCCTATCGCGAACTCACGCACGACGCCAACGTCGCCAAGGTCTCGATCATCGGCATCGGCATGCGCGCCCATCCCGGCGTGGCTCAGACCATGTTCCGCACGCTGTCGGAGAAGGGCATCAACATCCAGGTCATCTCGACCAGCGAGATCAAGGTCTCGGTGCTGATCGCCGAGGAATATGTCGAGCTCGCGGTGCGCGCGCTGCACTCGGCGTACGAATTGGAGGGGGCGTAGATGAGTGCGCGCAACTGTTCCTCCCCGGCAAAGCGGGGGAGGGGAACCGCGA
>Ga0134126_10005314_pt1 | contig 16091 bp, 20 predicted proteins | sample KB31752_FD_96881 | JGI IMG/M metagenome (GOLD analysis project Ga0134126, IMG submission 96881) | Terrestrial soil microbial communities with excess Nitrogen fertilizer from Kellogg Biological Station, Michigan, USA - KB3-175-2 | ecosystem: Environmental > Terrestrial > Soil > Unclassified ...
GGACACGTCGGGCCTGCTGGTGGTAGCCAAAGACGAATATAGCATGACTTTCCTGGCCAAGCAGTTTTTTGAGCATACTATAGAGCGCAGTTACCAGGCGCTGGTCTGGGGCACATTTCCGGAAAAAGAAGGTACTGTTGATGAATTTCTCGCGCGCGCCAAAAAAGACCGCAGAGTGATGCAGGTGTACCAGGAAGAAGACGAAGGCAAGCGTTCTATTACGCATTTCAAAGCGCTTGAAGAATTCCATTATGTTACCCTGATTGAATGCAGGCTTGAAAGCGGACGTACCCACCAGATACGGGCGCACATGCAGCACCTTGGCCACCCGATTTTCAATGACGCCGCCTATAACGGAAACGATATCCGGGTAGGCCCCAAGTTCGCGAAGTACAAGCAATTTGTAGAAAACTGCTTTGAGCTATGTCCCCGCCAGGCCCTCCATGCACGAAGCCTGGGTTTTATTCACCCGGCTACAGGCAAAAAACTTTATTTTGAACAACCATTGCCCTCGGACATGGCGGCGCTGATAGATAAATGGAGAGGATATTCTGGGAATTTGAAAAGCAGTGATTTGTGATTTGGGCGACTCATAATTATTTTGTAAATTGCAGTATTAAAATGAGAGCGCCGAGAAAAATAGTCCCTGTCGTCAAAAAAGGCCTGATGAAAGACCTTGAAAATGATGAGGACGACCTGGATTACTGGCTATCAAAAACGCCGCAGGAAAGAATTGCCGCCATTACTTTCCTTGTTATGAGCTCTATTAAGCCAGGAACAAGGATGGACAGAACGCATGTGGTGGTGATAAAACCGGGGAAGAATGGAGCTCGCTAAGGATTTTTCGGAATTCATTGACCTTTTGAATAAAAACGGCGTGGATTATCTTGTAGTTGGTGGTTACGCCTTGGGCTTTCATGGCAGACCTCGATACACTGGCGACCTGGACATTTGGATTGATATTTCGGAGAAAAACGCGAGTAGAATGGTTGAAGTAGTTGAGGATTTTGGATTTGCTTCTTTAGGCCTTGAAAAAACAGATTTCCTTCAAAAAGGATACATAACTCAAATAGGCTACCCTCCTTTACGTATTGATATTCTGAATGATATAGACGGAGTAATTTTCTCTGAGGCTTTTAAGAATAAACAGGTTATTGATATTGAAGGAATAAAGGTCGACTATATAGGTTTTTGGGATTTAATTCGAAACAAGGAAGTTTCTGGCAGGGATAAAGACATTGCCGACATTAATTCGTTAAAGAAATCTAAGCCTAGAAAACTTGAATAAACTGGCATCAGACCATTCAAGCTGATAAACCCTTTGAACTCCCACCTTAAAAATGCCAGCGTTATGAATGATCAAAAGAAAATGCAGCCTGTGTAAACTGGTAGATTTTAATTTGTTGGTGTGAATACTATATGTTAATTTGATATATCACCTTTTTTTTCAATTATTAATTCAATCGAACCTTCCTCCAAAGAATTGTTTTCATCGAAATGCATATGTGCACCACTGGGTACATTATTTTGCGATAAATTAAGTAAATGATTGGCAAGCGATTCAAGTCCTTCTTTATTTGCCCTTATTAAAAGTGCATTATTAATTAATTTTATTTCTATTTCAAATCCAAGAACCCAGTTGTATTGAATGCCATTAATTGCATCGTAATCTGGAATGTCCACTTGTATAAGCATATTTGATTATTTATTTAAAAGCGTAAATATTCTTTGTAATCAGCATTTTGCAAGGTTTTTCCCGCCCTTGTTGGTGTTTTCACCAACAAGCTATTCCCAAATTCTCAAATCCCCCCAACAATTCCCTCACGCTTGCGTAGGTATTCTGCATCTTTTCAGGAATCTCGCTTTTGGGTACCCGCTCTCTTTGGTTATATCACTTTTCCTTCATGCCCTAATTTAAATAATTTCTTATCCGCTCTGCGGCAATTTTAATAAATTTAGGGTTCTTGAATAATTCCTTTTTCCGGTCGCTCCATTGCTGGAGATACTCGTGAATCTCTTTGATATCACTGATGTTCTTTTCCGCCATGATAAAATCGACAGTTGAAAGCAGTTCCAATGCAAAAGCAGAATAGTACCCTGACAAAAACTGCTTGGTCTTATCGGAAATAGATTTGTATTTAAGGTTCTCGCCCCTGTCCAGGTAGGCGTTAATTTCCTGAAGCCCATCCGCTACAATGCTTAATTCTTCAAATGGTTTTTTGTCTTTGGAATTATAGCCCATGATATAGCTGCCGTTCAAGTGGTATAATACATGCTTTACCTTACCGGAATAAGGGCCGTAAAAATTTGGCTTAAACTCTAACTGAAACACATCTTGCGCTCCAAATCTCTGGAGAAAATAAGCAGCTTTTTCTGCGGCAAATTCTGAAACAAATTCCCCGTTTTTTACCAGGTCGTACATCACGTCCAGCAGCATGGCCCGCGCCGGGGTAAGTTTGGCCCTTTCGCTTTTTAGCACTTCTTCAATCCGGGCATTGGGTTCATAGACATATACTTTAATGCTTTTCAGCGGAGAAAGATATTGGCTGATAAGTTCCTTTACCTTAAACCAGTTAAGGCCGCCGTTTCCTGCCCCAAGCGGTGGTATGGCAATAGATAATATGCGCTGTTCTTTAATAATTTTAACCAGGTCTTTGAGCCCCGCTTCTATGTAGCTGTATTCAGACGGTTTCCGCCAGGTGGTTTTGGTTGGGAAATTGATAATAATCTTTTCTGTTTGATAAAGCCCTTTTTCCCTGCTTAAAAACAGTTTCCCAATGGCTATGTCCCCTTCCTTACATGCTTTTACATAGACCCTCGCATTGTGAGGGAAACTCTCTTTAAACTGCAAAGCAATCCCCTTGCCCATGACGCCCTCTGTGTTCACGGTATTTACAAATGCTTCTGCATTACTCTCTAACAGGTTTCCTTTGGTAAATCGAATCATATTTCAAAAGTAGTAATTCGGCCTGACAATAACCTTCATTTCCTTACCGGATAACTGCATTATCTGGTTTTTGGTTTCATCATCGTAAACAATAAAGCCTAAAATGGCAGTCGCTGGAACATCACCCAAAACCAAAAACTCAGCCTCTTTTCTCCTTTTTAGGTCCAGGTCCTTTTCATCTATCCAGTTACTGATATTCACAGCCTTAAAATCCACAACATTTTCAATGTTTTCAAGGTCGCTGCTCAAGTAAAAACTGCTTAAACCATCCACAGCATGCCCATCCGTAAAAATATATTCCATACCGCAAGCTTCTATTGCAGCAATACTTGTGATGCAATAAACTATATCATGCGGACCTGCTATATTCACGCCATTATATCCATGCTGTATCACGTAAAGCATTGGCATTCGCCCTCCAAAATAAAAAGGAATATATTCACCGAGTGTTCGGCGGTTAGGAAGCCGAAAATTATTCCTGCTATTAATAAGTCTGCCATCGCCTATTGGAACATAATCAGGATTTTTGTTAGGAGAGACTATATGGGTGATGCCATGCTCCAGGATATGCTGAATATTTTTTACATGCGTCATCCTGTAGAGATATATTTTCGTTAAATCCGGCATTTATCCTTCTATATTAACCTTCCTTCCGGCTCTTATTTGACTCCTGTTTTAACCGACAATCTTTTTACGATTTCTCAAGGAGTCCTCAAATTCCCCCATCAACTCCCTCACGCTCGCATACGTATTCTCCATCTTTTCGGCAATCTCAGTTTTGGGTACCCATTCTGCTTTGGTTATGCCCTCTTTAGTTTGTGGAACGAGCGCGGTTTTGTTATCGGTATGCATTTCGTACCAGTGAATCTCTTTTAAGAAAACTCCGCTCTTATTGCGATAAATATAATCCATCATGCGGGCTTTTTGGGTGATTTTCAAACCTGTTGTCCCTGTTTCTTCCATTACTTCCCTGATCGCCGCAGTTTCAAGGTTTTCTCCTTTATCGAGCTTCCCTTTCGGCAGGTCCCACTTTCCCCTGCGGAATATCATGAGCAATTCATTATCAAGGTTCCATACCAGGCCGCCAGCGGCAACGACAAGAACCAGTTTTTTCCTGATCTTTCCAACCATATCATCCACAGAATCCACCCTGACAAGGATCTCCGAACTATATTTCCCATCAAATACCTTATTAATAAACCCGGGAATATCCTTTTCAAAGTCAATCTCCTGTTCTATATATGCCTCGTTTACAGGTATGTAATCCTTACCGGCAATAACCAGCTGCGTTTCGTTTATGAATATTTTATAAGCTTGGGACATGATTCATAGTAATATAACCAACGGCAATTTGCGGAATATTTTTTTCAAACCCAAATTTGCCATCCAAATGCCCTGAGAATGGTATTTCGGTGGTTGCGCGGCGCCCTGCACTATTTCCTGGCGTCTGACCAACCTTAACAAGCACTGCCAACGTAAGAACTGTTGTGAACATTTTTACTTGTTAAAACCTTTTACTTTATGTTTATAAAATTCCAAATCTCTTAAACAAAAAATCATGCAAGAAATTCAAGTCTCAGAAACCCGGGTATCAAAAACGGCATTGGTGGCCAAGTACGTCCTGATCACCACGGCAATGCTTATTGTTTATTTTTTAATCATGTCCCTGTTCGGACTGATCAAATACTCCGCCCTTCGGGTCATAAATTATCCCCTCATAGCCATTGGGGTTTTTTTGGCTATCAAAGAAATGAAACGCAAAAGTGGTGAAGACAAAGTCGGTTATCTTGCCGGGTTTGGCACAGGATTTATGATCGTCTTGTTTACAGCCATATTATTTTCAATCTTCGTTTTTCTGTATGCCAGGTTTATTAACCTTTCCTTTGTAAGTATGATTTGGCCAGAGCCGTATTCAAAGGACAATGATATGAATTCCCTCGCCATCGGCATGTATATTTTCGGGGAAACCCTGATTTTCGGGCTTATCATTGATTTTATATTAATGCAGTATTTCAAGCGGGATGGCGGTTCCACTGAAACGGAAGATTAGCTGAGACTTGAAGTGCGCCTCTGAACATTTTGTTACGTTTTGCATTTTACAGGTGAATTTTCACCCGGTGGAATCATAAAATATTAAAGGAATGGATCAAGTTCAAGGCTCCGCAAGAAAACGCCCTATAGTCATAAAATATACCCTTATTACAGCGGCAATGCTTATCGTGTATTTTTTGATCCTGATCTATTCAGGGCTCATGAAGTATTCGGGGCTGCGAATGATAAATTACCTGCTTATCGGGATTGGCCTATTCCTCGCGCTCAGGGAAGTCCAGCGAAAAAACCAATCTCATATAGTCACTTTCCTGGGTGGTCTTGGGATGGGATTTATGATCATACTGATCACGGACATTATTTTTTCGTTTTTTATCATGGCCTTTGGTTTTATCCAGCCTTCCTTTATCAGTTACGTATGGAAAAACCCTTTTTATCATAATGAAGCCGCCAATGCCATGGCCATGAGCGCTTATATTTTCTCTGAAACGCTGTTCCTGGGCATAGTGCTTGACCTTATTATCATGACTGCTTTTAAGCGGGGCGACCCTGCCCCGGAAGAATTATCGGAATAGATTTTTTAAAAATAGCACAGAATACAAACACAAAAAAGAAGCCTTTGGGCTTCCTTTTTAGTTTATTATCCAGTGGGCGAACTAAAGTATATGTGGGTGAACACGTGTTATAGGGCGAACACACGGGTTCAATTGGGCGAATTAACGGGTTCATTTGGGCGAACACACGGGTTCGCCCCTACCGCACGGATTTCACCACGGCTTCGAAGGCATCCGGGTTGTTCATCGCCAGGTCTGCCAGCGTTTTGCGGTTCAGTTCCACGTTGTTTTTATGGATCCTGTCCATAAAAGTACTGTAACTCATACCCTGCTCGCGGGCTGCGGCATTAATCCTTTGTATCCAAAGCGCCCTGAAGGTCCTTTTCTTTACTTTCCTGTCACGGTAGGCATATACCATCCCTTTTTCTACCGCGTTTTTGGCTACGGTATACACATTTTTCCGGCGGCCCCAATAACCTTTGGCGGCTTTTATGATCTTTTTCCTTCTCGCTTTACTTGCGGGGTTGTTCGTTGCTCTTGGCATGACGTTATTCTTTTATCTGCTATTAATTAAAATCCTAAATTATTTACCGATGCCCAACAGGCGTTTTACATTGCCTTCGTCGGTTTTGTCCACTATCGCGAACTTCACCAGTCTTTTCTTACGGTCCTTGCTCTTTTTGGTAAGGATATGGTTTTTGTAAGCGTGTTTCCTTTTGATCTTCCCGGTAGCGGTGAGGCTAAACCTTTTCTTTGCTCCCGAATTTGTTTTCGTCTTAGGCATCTCTTTATTCGTTATTCGTTGTTCTTCTTAAATCTCTAATCTTCAAATCTGGCGTCAGCTAATTGTCTAATTTTCAAATTGCCTGATTGCCTTATTATTTACGACTTCTTTCCCTTCGGGTTTATAAATATAAACATCCTTTTCCCTTCCAGTTTTGGCAATTGCTCTACTTTGCCTGCATCTTCGAGTTCCTGTGCAAACTTAAGCAGCAGTACCTCTCCCCGTTCTTTGTGAATGATTGTGCGTCCTTTAAAATGCACATAAGCTTTCACTTTTGAACCTTCTTCTAAAAATTTTTTGGCATGTTTGAGCTTAAACTCAAAATCATGCTCATCCGTATTCGGCCCGAACCGTATCTCCTTTACGGACATTTTCACGGCTTTGGCCTTCATTTCCTTCTGCCGTTTCTTCTGCTCGTAGAGGAACTTCGTATAGTCAACCACCCTGCAAACCGGCGTGTCTTCCTGGAGTGAGATCTCTACGAGATCAAGCTCCATATCGTTTGCCATTCTCAGGGCTTCTTCGGTTTTGTAAACGCCAGGCGTTACGTTTTCTCCTACTAGCCGAACTTGCTGGGCTGTTATTTCCCTGTTTATCCTGTTGTTAAACCGGGGATCCGGCGCCCGGTTATATCTGTTGTCTGGTCCTCTGATATCGTGCCTTGTTTAAATGGATTCTATTTCTGTTTTTAGTTGTTCTATAAATGTATTCACTTCAAAAGATCCTAGGTCTCCCTCTTTGTGCTTTCGAACTGAAATCCTTTCTTCAGCTTCTTCTTTTTCCCCTACAATCACCATGTAAGGGGTTTTTTTTATCTCAGCATCCCTTATTTTCTTCCCGATTTTTTCATTACGGTCGTCAAGGGAGGTGCGAATTTCGGAATTATTCAGCACATTACAAACAATCTGTGCATAATTTATATATTTCTCGGCTACAGGTATCACCGTTACCTGCTCCGGCGCCAGCCAAAGAGGGAACTCGCCGGCGCATTGTTCTATCAATATCCCCATGAACCTTTCCATGCTGCCGAATGGCGCACGGTGTATCATTACTGGCCTGTGTTTCTGGTTATCCGCACCTGTATATTCCAGTTCAAACCGTTCGGGAAGGTTATAATCCACCTGTATGGTGCCTAATTGCCAGCTACGGCCCAAAACGTCTTTTACCATGAAATCAAGTTTGGGGCCATAAAAGGCCGCCTCGCCAAGTTCCGTGATGGTCTTCAATCCTTTTTCGGCGGCTGCTTCTACGATTGCTGCTTCTGCCTTTGCCCAGTTTTCATCGCTGCCGATGTATTTGGTTTTATTTTCAGGATCCCGGAGGGATATTTGGGCGGTAAACTCTGAAAAACCCAGTTTGGTAAATACCAGCGTTACCAGGTCTATTACATTCAGGAACTCTTCTTTCACCTGGTCGGCCCGGCAAAAGATATGCGAGTCATCAACGGTAAAGCCTCTTACCCTTGTTAACCCGTTTAGCTCCCCACTCTGCTCATAACGGTAAACCGTACCAAATTCAGCAATCCTCACGGGAAGGTCACGGTAAGACCTGGTTTTGCTTTTATATATCTCGCAGTGGTGCGGACAGTTCATTGGTTTCAGAAGGTATTCTTCCTTGCTGTCCGGCGTGGTTATAGGTTGAAAGGAATCCTTTCCATATTTTTCATAGTGCCCCGATGTTACATACAAGTCTTTCTTCCCGATATGAGGAGTGATAACAGGGACATAACCTCTTTTTTTCTGTTCTTTTCTCAGGAATTGCTCCAACTGGTCTCGGATAATAGTGCCGTTGGGCAGCCACAATGGCAACCCCGCACCCACTTTGTCAGAAAAAGTAAACAGTTCCAGTTCCTTGCCCAGTTTGCGGTGATCGCGTTTTTTAGCCTCTTCAAGTAATATCAGGTATTCGTCCAGTAATTTTTGCTTCGGGAAGGTGATACCATATATACGGGTGAGCTGCTTGTTCTTTTCATCGCCCCTCCAGTACGCCCCGGCAATATTGGTAAGCTTTACAGCTTTTATATTACCGGTATCCGGCAAGTGCGGCCCGCGGCACAGGTCTGTAAAATTTCCCTGGGTATAAAATGTGATCTCGCCATCATTCAGCCCTTCCAGCAGTTCAAGTTTATATTCGTCCCCTTTTTGCTTGAAATATTTGATGGCTTCTGCTTTGCCTACTTCTTTGCGGGTATATTTTTCGTTTTTCCGGGCCAGGTCGAGCATCATTTTCTCGATCATCACCAGTTCAGGTGCCGTGATCTCATGCTCGCCAAGGTCCACATCATAATAATATCCATTGGCCACCGGCGGACCAATACCGAATTTCACTCCGGGATAAAGCGCTTCCAAAGCTTCGGCCATCAGGTGGGCGGATGAATGCCACATCACCTTTTGACCTTCTTCATCGTCCCAGGTAAGGATTTTTACAAGCGCATCGGAATTGATGGGGCGTGTCAGGTCCCGGGTTTCACCGTTTACAGAAATCCCGAGAGCCTCTTTCGCGAGCCGTGGACTTATTTTCTCTGCGATCTCCAGGCCGGTAACACCCTCAGGGTATTCCATCATCCTGCCATCCGGGAACGTAATCTTAATCATAAGGGGCAAAGGTAGGTTTTGAAATTTGAAATTTGAAATTTGGGGATGAGTCTTCTTTAACCCAACTGCAGAGAGCACCTAGATTACTTTACAAATATTTTACTTTTGGTTTCCTTCGACAAATGCTCGTTTGCGTTACGAGTATAATACACTGTATGAGTAAATTCATACTCTTCTGGTTTATCAAAAGTCCTTGAGTAGTAGGCTTGATTATTTGAAATTGGCAGTTTCGCCTTGTATGGCAGCATACTTCCAGATTTAATTAGGATGTTAATTGAGTCTACGCGAATTCCGGGAGGATTTGCAAATTGAACGACTTCCTTGAATAAACTGTCATGCTTGAAAGTGTCAGTTTCACTGTTAATTACAATATAGGATATCAGATTTCCTCTTTCAAATGTGATTTTTCCAGACTCCTCGTAATTGCACTGATAGTCTTCGCCAAACTTATTTGTATATCCATAAATTTCGATTTTTCCACTTTCGTAATTCCGAAAATGTTCGCCAATTAGTTTTCCATTTTCAAATATGCCAACAGATCCTATTTTGCCATTAGAATAATAAAATGTTGAAGTGCTGTCGGGCTCTCCGTTTTTGTAAACTCTTAATACTTCTATCTGTCCATTTTGTAAAATGACCTTGTAGTTCCATCTAATACAGAATCTTTAGTATAAGATTTTTGCTCTTTTAGTCTTCCATTCCAATAGTAACTAGTCACTATCATGTGCCCGTTCTTTACTTCTACTTTTACTCGCTTACAAGATATTAGAAAAGATGGAGTTAACATTACGAGCAATAATGACATTTTGGTTGCAAGGGACTTTTTCACTAAATCTTTTTGCAGCAATTTACGAATTTGTTTGGTAGATAGAAAAAGCCAGCCCACGGTTTTAACCGTGGGATTGAAAAAATCCCCGGTTCATTTGCAACCGTTTTAACGATTTTTGGATTGTCGGAGGCAGGTTGGTCTTTGAGGAAAAGTCCAAGGAAAAGAGCTGCCAACCAACAAGGGCAATAAAACCCTAAGCTTTGTTGTTATTAATCAAATCCTTGGTTAATTGAAAGCAATAATTCTCATATTAATTTTATGGCTTGGGCTTGTATTGAAATTATCCGCACAAGTGCCGAAATGGGAATATGGCGTTCAGGCTGAATGTAGTAATGGATATCTATTTTTCCTTGGTGGCGCATGGCCCTCTTCATACTTATCGGGTGGCATTATTTTGCAACGAGACTTTAATCCTTCCTTTTCATTGCAGACAGGACTTAGCTATAATCGGGCTGCTTCCTATTCTTACAATGATGGAAGGGATTTACTGTATACAGGATGGGCAGGCTATCATGAGTCGGAGTATCTGAAAATACCTCTGCTCGCTAAAAGGTACTTTGGGAAAAAGCATTTGTTTTACCTCGAGGGAGGCCCATTCCTGGACTACCTCACAAGGTACTATACCCGGGATTCATTCTATGTTGGATCTAAATATTCCAGTTCTGTTACATCAACAAATTATAAGTTTTCCAAGCCTTTTTTTGTTGGGGTTAACATTGGCCTTGGGTTTGACATACCATTATCTCAAAATATCCTGTTGAATATAGGCCTTAGGCAAAATGTTTACAATTTTGATTGGGCAACAATTTTTTGCATTGGGGTAAGGTACAGAAAGTGAAATAATAAAATTAATTCCCCTGGTGTCAAGATATGTAAATAAGACTATTGTGGAATTTGAAAATTTGGAAATTCCGCTTCCCTGGCCTGTGGCACAAGCCGGAATTCCTGCTAATGGTCAACCCCCTCCGGGGCCGGGAGGCCTTGTTGCACTTACAACCGTTTGACCCCTCTGGGGTCAGCAGCAGCAATTAAAACGTTTTATCTGATTTTAAAAACCGTCCAAAAACTTTAAAAAATATTTAATTATTAATCAATTGGTTACCCGCTATTTTCAAAGGTTGGCCAGCCACTTGGGCAGTTCGCTATATATGTACAATAGGAACCAGGGGTAAGTGGTAAGGAGTAAGTAAAAAAAAGCAAACCAGTATCCCCTTAATCTGCTAATCCCATAAATCCCTGTTCAGACAATTTTTTAAACCACCCTTTAAATCCATTCCTATTGCTATTTTATTGCTCACCATTGCAACTTGTCAACGAGTTACGTGTAAACTATTTAAAAGACGACTAATTACAAAATGGGTAAATTTTTATTTTTTTTAAATTCTCATTCAGCACAGTCAAAAAGGGCATTTTTTTGAAAACAGCAATAGATAGCAATAGAAATGCGTTTTTTGCTCAATTTCAGATGAAAAGTTCTGATGAAGGCCGGAATCTTAATTTCATGGGATTGCTTCTCCCGCTAAGGCGGCATCGCAATGACTGCACCTAAGAACACTCTGGCGCGCATGTCAATTATCACATTACTTCATTGTCCAATTGCCCAATTTTCAAATTGCCTAATTATCCCCAACTGTGGATTCTTTATTCTTTGCTATTTCAGGATTAATCACTAATTCTGCGGTCTAAAGTTACAACATTCAAAACATGAGAATATCACTAAAACGCCTGGTCCTGTTTATCATCTTTGCCGGAAGCGCCAACTTTATGATGGGGCAGGCTACAAAGGAAGTGTTCAACACTGCGGTTGACCACATCAATTGCGAAACTATCCGTTTCATACACCGGGAAGCCGGGCGGGCGGAGGCGGCAAATAATATGGACTGCCTGAGCTTTGAATCTATCTACAAAAGCATACCCACTGATGAGGCAGGTACCACAGGGGCGCTGTGCAAAAACATAAACGATTACAAAAACAAGTATAAAGAAGACAAACCCCTTGATGAGCAATTGAATGCAGTGATTGCTTATGCCAATGCCAAGATAGCCGCTAAAAAGCGAAAAGGAAACGTTGATGACTTTAAAGCAAGCCTCGAAAAGATAAAAAAGGACGCATTGGATGCAGCAAAGGGAACGTCGACGGCAAATACTGCGACACCTGCCGCTAAAACTACGGAGAAACCGAAAGCGGCAGCTTCGGATACAAGCCAAGCCATTTCAGAGCCAGCTGCGACGGCAAACACCGCCTCTAATAAAGGACATAAAACAGACTGGCTGGGCCTTCTGGCTTTGTTGGTGGGATTGGGTGCGCTTGGACTGGCATATATGGCTTACAGCAATTCAAAAAAATCTGTAAAACCTGGCGGTTATGAAAATTCATCAGCAAATGATAATAATGCAAAGGAAATACAGCGGGTAGAGAAATATTTCAGGAGCGAAATTGCAGCCCTTCAAGAGATTATACAAGGCCTGGTGCAAAACCAGTCGGCGCAGGGTAAAACGCCGGCCCCACAGGCGCCGGTAAAAAAAGAAGGCCCCATTGGCTACATAAAAGATGAAAGTGCGGAGAGCGGGAAACAGGAAAAAGAGCGGAGTGCGGAAAAAGAGCGGAGTACGAAGAGCGAAGAGCGGGAAAAAGATCGGAGTGCGGAGGAAGAGAGGGCGAAGAACGAAGAGCGCAGAGCGCAGGAAGAAAAGGCAAAGAATGAGGAGCGGAGAGTGCAGGAGGAAAAGGCTAAGAGGGAAGCGCAGGAAGCGGAAGCAAAGAAACAACAGGAATTGGATGCCAAAGCTGAAGAACTTAATCCGCCCTCCCATACTGGAAATGATGCGCAAACTGGAACACCGCCTCCAGCTTCTCATGATCTTTTTGGCAGAAGTTCTGCCACGCAAGAGCAACAAAATATTCCGTCCGCCCAACCGGAAACGAAAGCGGCAGCAGATACCCAAACACATGCAGCTCTGGGAGCAACGGTAGCAGCGCCGGAACCTTTTATGCCTGAAAAAGAATACGAAGACGGGGAGGCGGTACCGTTTTATAAGTTTACAGGACTGCCAAACGAGGCAGGGTACTTTGAAAGCAACAGCTTCACCGACGAGCCGGAAAAGGATTCAGTTTATGAAATAGAAATGTATGAAGATGTACCTGAAAAGGCATTTTTCTCCATACGTTCAAACGCCGATGTTATTCGCCGGGCCATACAAGACCCACAGACGTACCTGGCGCCTTGCTGCACATATACCGATGACCCGGCAGGCAAGCATACCATAGTGCTGGTAGAAGAAGGTATGCTCCGCAAAGAAAATAACCGTTGGGTGGTTTATGAAAAAGCGAAGATCAATTTTGAGTAAGGGTTCAGCGCTTATTATTCTTTAATGCAATCCCTTGCACCACCATAGGGTTATTGGGTATTTTTCAGGCCTTCAACTGCAAAGACAAGCACTGTAATTGTATTTTTACCCGTAAATGCGATTATGATTTTGTATATTTGCATGAGATATGCAAATTTCAGAGTATAAATCAGGTCACTACGTTAAGCAATATCAATACCTAAGCTTTTTACCGGAACCAGTAAACCATAACTGGACAGGTTGGGATGCCAGGCTGGAGTTTTTGCTGAATGAAGCCAATCGCAAATTGGGAGAATTGAATGCGCTCGCCTCAATGATCCCCGATGTGAATTTCTTCATTAAAATGCACATAGCCAAAGAAGCAACACAAAGCAGCCGGATTGAGGGTACCAAAACCACCATCGAGGAAGCGCTGCAACCCGAAAGGAATGTCGATCCTGAAAAAAGAAACGACTGGCAAGAAGTAAGAAATTACATCGAAGCCCTTGATTTTGCTATTATTCAGCTAAACATTTTACCTTTAAGTAACAGGCTCCTCCGGGGTACTCATTCTGTCTTAATGCAAAATGTAAGAGGCAGTTTGAAATCCCCCGGTGAATTCCGAAAATCCCAGAACTGGATTGGCGGATTTTCATTAAAGGATGCCACATTTATTCCTCCACATAACCATGAAATAGAGGATTTGATGGCGGACCTTGAGAATCTCCTGAATAATGACGAATTGATTATTCCGCACTTGGTAAGGATTGCCATTGCTCATTACCAATTCGAAACGATCCATCCATTCCTGGATGGCAACGGTCGGCTTGGCAGGTTACTTATCACGCTATACCTGATCAACAATAATGTTATAAGCCGGCCCATGCTTTATATATCTGATTTTTTTGAACGAAACAAAGACGAGTATTATAAGCATTTGACTGAGGTGAGAACCAAAAATCAAATGATGGAGTGGTTGCATTTTTTTGTTACGGGTATCCTGGAAACTGCAGAGAATTCTCTAAGGACATTTACGGCTTTATTAGCGCTGAAGGCCGAATCAGAGGCTATTATAAAGTTGCGATTTGGAAGAAGGTACCAGCTTGCCAGTGATTTACTTAATTGTTTTTTCAGCAAACCTGTGGCTGAGGCCGCGGAACTCGCTGAAAAGCTTCAGGTGCATCCGTCTACGATTTACAGGTTGCTTGAGGATTTTGAAAAGTATGGCATAGTCGGGGAAAAAACCGGTTACAAACGCAACAAGATTTTTGTTTTTGAGAAATGCCTTGCCATTTTCAATCAGGAAGGCAAACTGCCTGACTCTATGTTTAAAAATAAAAAAAAATCCGATATGGATATATCTTCAACTCAACTTGATTTTTTCGCGGAAGGGAAAACCTATTATATCAACAAAAGGGCGCTGAAATTCTGCATTAAGAAACACCATGCCGAAATATTTAAACTCCATTACGATCTCAGGTTACAGCGTTCGGATACCGTTTTAAAAAGCTTTGCAATAAAACCTGAAATATCCATGAACCCTGATAAAATAGGAATAGCAGATTTGGTTGAGGATCACCAGATATCCGCATTTCGGAGGGAGGGAACCATCTTAACTGATGGCGGCCTGGGCGGTGTTATCCATTTCGATGAGGGGTATTATACTATTCCGGGAGTGCGCAATTTACAGGAGCTACATAAGGCCCTTGATGACGGCCTGGCTAAAGGACAGCTTCACCTCCTTTTCGATGGATATAAGGTGAAGGGGGAATTTATGCTAACAAGGATGAAGGGTGCAACCGACAAATGGGAACTGCGAAAACTTCCGGACGAATTTGCCAACAAAACAACTCCTGAAAACTGGGATAAATCTATATTAACCGAAAGGGAATTGTCTTATTATATGATGAAATTTGAGGATCAGTTGGAAGATCTTGCGCAAATGGACTCCTTGGAAATGGGTAAATTGATAAGGCAAAACAATGGCGAAAGCTTCAAATACAACTCGAAAGTACTTGCCCCCCGGCCTAATAAAATACTGCCTTATGATTGAGAGAAACAAAAATCTATTTTTGTCCTATGGAGAGGATATACCTTGACGCTACAAGAATAAGAGGATATAATTCCGTTAATTATAAAAACGGTTATAAGATTTTAGAAATACGTACACCAAGGGAATATTGGAAATATGAAAACAAAAGTCCAAAGAAGGAAAAATCGGTCATGGACAAATTGCGTGATATACGTGATAAAATAGGCCGTGACATTCAGGATATGTCCTATGAAGAATTAAAAGCATACCTTGAAGCGCATTCAAAGCTTCATTCTAGGAAGATATTGGAACTCAAAAAATAATTACGGCTGCGACATAAAAAGATGCTTCACAAAGACAAAGCTTTTAATGGGCTGAACGGCCGGCTTTCACGCTAATCATGGACTCCATAGTACCTTCTCCTGCTTTATGCTCAGGCATAGAAGCAGCTTCGGCGCGCCATTTGTCGATAAGTTCGTCTACTTTTGATTCTGTGAGATGTTCGTAATAATATTCCCCCACCTGCATCATGGGTGCAGAGCCGCAGGAGGCAAGACATTCTACGGTTTTTAGGGTAAAGACGCCATCAGCCGTGGTTTCTCCTGCTTTAATATTGAGTTTGTTCTCAATGTATTTGATAATCTTTTCAGCGCCAACCAAACAACAAGGCCCTGTATGGCAAAACTCCATTACAAACTTGCCCACCGGTTTCATGTGGTACATGCTGTAGAAAGTAGCGACTTCATAGACCTCAATAGGCTGTATTTTCAGCAGTCCTGCCACATAATCCATGACCGGCACACTCAGCCAGCCAAACTCCTCCTGTGCCAGGTGCAATATGGGAAGGATGGCAGATTTATGCTTCCCTTCCGGGTAGCGCGCCGTGATCTCGGAAACCTTAGCCAGTTGTTCTGGAGAAAAAGATATTTCAGATGAAATCATTCAATTATCAATTATCAAATTATCAATTATCAA
>Ga0134126_10005316_pt1 | contig 16091 bp, 10 predicted proteins | sample KB31752_FD_96881 | JGI IMG/M metagenome (GOLD analysis project Ga0134126, IMG submission 96881) | Terrestrial soil microbial communities with excess Nitrogen fertilizer from Kellogg Biological Station, Michigan, USA - KB3-175-2 | ecosystem: Environmental > Terrestrial > Soil > Unclassified ...
CCTCGCGCCCGACCCACTGGCTGTAGCTGCGGTTGCGAATCTTCATCCAAGTGGTCTCCCGTTCGGGCAGGTAGGGCGAATATTAGTTCTTGGCCACGATGCCCTCAAGATCGTGTTCGCAGGCAAGCCTGAATAGCCCCTCACCATCGCCTTCGATGTGGTCACAATAGAGGAGCCGTTCGCCTTTGTTGGGCACCACAGCCCGAAGGCGAAGTTTGCGGTCACAGAGTGGAAGGTAACGCAAGTCCTCGCCGTTGCGGAACCTACGCTGTTCCTCCTCGTCGTCGGACAGTGCGTGCTCGTCCCAGAGGATGCGAATGCATAAAACACAGGCTCGGCGCGGCGGAACAGCAGGTTGCGGAATTGCGGCTTACCGTCGTGGGAATCGAGGCAGACGATCTCGCCATCGAGCACACAGCGAAGTCCCAATTATTGCGCTCCTACTACAGAGCCAACCATTACGGCCTGGCCCGGAGGCGCAAGAAGACACCCTGGGTCGCCCGTATACACTTCACCATCATTTGACGCTGGCTCCAGCGCGCTCCCGGCACGTCGGTTTTCAAGAACACAGGCGGGATCCGATCGGTTTTGAAAATTTTCTACTCTACCTGATTTCTCAACGGGTTAACAGCCGAGTGTCATGACTCTTTCTGATCCCAGTTGACGCATTTTGAGCATAGAACTACTACATTCTTACTACAGTCCCGAGCTCCATCCCGCCATGCTCCCGACCGACGAATTGAAATGCATTGCGCCCAATTCTGACCGATTATCCCGAATCACAGTTTCCGGATGGCCGACCATCCCGACACGATCCTACGTTTCGCTTGTCGCACTACTGATTGCTCAGGGTATTCGTGAGCAGGGTTAACGGACCTGGGGATTCGGTAGGCAGCGAGTTGATCAGAAATCGGCCATCCGGGGAAACCGCGAATTGGAAAAGAGCGATGTGAGGAGCGGTGATACGGGTCTGAAAAAGAACTCGTGGAGCGCTGGCTTTGGCGTCGCCGTTGCGCAATTGCAGTTCCACCGCCATGAGCTTGCGATCCGGTGCCATGTAGTAGAGGCGCCGACCATCCGGGCTCCACTGCGCCTGCCCGCCGCCACGGCTGGAAACCTGAATACGCGGCCCCGGACCCGGAAAGGCCTGCACATAAACTTGAGCGTTCTGGCCTGGTAATCCGTGCACGAAAGAAATCCACTTGCCGTCAGGCGAAAACTGCGCTTCCGCTCCCCCGCCGATCAGACGCCGGTCGCCCCTATCCACGTCATAAACCCAAACTGCAGGGAACCCTTTCTCGAAATCCATGTATGCGATCCATCGGCCGTGCCAGTCATTGGGCGAGAGGGCGCCTTGTAGCAGAGTTATTGGCGCGCTGGACGAATCTGCCGGCACGCGGCAGAGGCACGCAGTTGTTCCGTGATGACCCATATAGACGATGCTCGTGCCGTCCGGCGACCATACGGGAAATTCCTCCTGCCCCGAGTCGGTGACACGAGTACTCACGCCACGTGCAAGATCATACACGCGGATAAAATGGTTTCCATTGTGGGCGTCGTCGGAGGTAACCGCGAGTCGGTGCCCGTCCGGCGACAATCGCGGATCCTTCAAACCAGTTTCAGTGATCCGCCCCAGCGGCTTTCCCCTGGCATCGAACCACATCAGACGGGAAGCCAAGTCCGTCGCCGACTGAAACACCACTTCGCCGTTGGTGGCAGTTGTTAACCCCGACTTGCCAAACGCCGGGTCCGTCTCGATCTCTTGTTCGACGAGAGGCACTGCACTGCCAGTGATGACGGCTCGTTTGGCATCAAATGGCTGCGCCATGAGGTTACGATCGCTCACAAAGAACAAGTGTCCGGAAGCGTACTCTGTGTCGCAGGGCAAATCCTGCGAAATCAGCCGAGCCCGGCTGGAATCGAGACTCCCCAGAAATATCCCGTTGCCGTGAGGGTTGTTAGCAGTTCTGCGATCCTCGCAATACAAAAACTGCCGCCCGTTGGGCAGGAACCACGGCCAGCGGTGCCCTCCACCGCCGGTGATAGTAGTTACCGGGCTTGTTGAGCCACCGGAAGCAGATACCCGAAGGAGCGGCCCGGCAACGGCGCTGGCGAACACGATTACGTCATCCTGATTCCAAGTACCTCCGAGCCCCAGCGGCGCCTCGGCAATGATTTGAACATTCCCAGTAGTGGTGTCCACATATTTCAAGTGCCCCTCGGCGAAGAATCCGACACGCCGGCTGTTTGGTGACCAAAAAGGATAGGAAGCACCGGCAGTGCCGGGGAACATCTGCGTAGCCAGAGAGGAGAGCGAGCGAACATAGAGTGATGTCTGACCTTCGGATGAGACAGCTACGGACGCTAAGCGGGTTCCATCGGGCGAGAGCGCAAATCCATAAGCCTCGTAACTCGTGCCCGGCGGTGGCAGAAGCGAGGAACGGAGCCGCACGACCTCCGGCGCCGGTACTCGGCGAGGATATCCCAACAAGATGCCGCCGATTAAAGCGAGCACCAGTGCGGCTATCGTCACCAACCCCCAGTTTCGAAACCGGCGCCCCTCTTGAGGCGCTTCCGCTTGAGAGCGCTCGATCCACTGCAACTCGATCTTTACATCTTGCGCCGATTGCCAGCGCTGATTTGGGTCCTTGGTTAAGCAGGCCTGAACCAGGCGGTCCAAGTCGGCGGGGACAGGATTTCCAATCGCTGGGGGTTCACTTTTCAGCACGGCGGCCATGATGGCGGCCGAAGTGTCACCATGGAAGGGCAGCTTTCCAGTGGCCATCTCGTACAGCAGGATGCCCAGCGCGAAAATGTCGCTGCGGAAATCGCCGGGCTTGCCCTCAACTTGTTCTGGAGACATGTATTGGACTGTGCCCAGAACTGTGCCCGGCTTGGTGAGCGTTAAAGATCCGGTTGGCTCGTCATTCGCTGGTACCGAGACTTCTGTCGGGGAAAATGCCGCGATACCGAAGTCGAGCAGCTTGGCTCCAGTAGCGGTAAGAACGATGTTCGATGGCTTCAGATCGCGATGGGCTATTCCTTGTTGGTGTGACCAAGCAAGGGCCTCGGTAATGTCCGTTGCTATTTGCAGCAAAAGACCCAGTGGCAGAGGGCCACGCCGCAGTCGGTGCTGCAGCGTATCCCCTTCGAGGTACTCCATTACGAGATAATCGAGGCCCTCATGCTGCCCAATGTCGTACAGAGCACAGACGTGTGGATGCGCCAGTTGGGAAATCGCACGCGCCTCCCGCCGAAAACGCTCTTGCCGTTCTGGATCGTTGGAGAAAGCTGAAGATAGGACTTTAATCGCAACCGTCCGTCCCAGCCGGGTATCGCGAGCCCGATATACCTCGCCCATACCGCCAATTCCCAGACGAGACACGATCTCATAAGGCCCCAAACGCATTCCGGGAGTTACCGGCATCCCATGCACGGCTCGGGATTATATAGGGATTCGCGATTCAGGTCCCGCTCTGCTTCGCCGCCAGATCAAGCGGACTGCTTGGCTAGGTGTGGGTACGCGCTATGGTTGTGGGTGGTTGACGGGCAATCCGGCAACCGGCGGTTACTTCCGAGTTGCCGACTACCCATCCACAATGCGATGCGACGCTCTTCCTTGCGACTATAATTGGGCGTGAGAGGTAAATGATCTCATGATCGAGCCGATCAAACGCCGCGCGTCCCAGCGTCCCCGCCGAACCCCAAACCACTGTCTGCGAATCTTCAGTGTTCCGAAAAGCCATAACGCAAGCGGTTGAATGGTTCAACGCGATTGTCCGTTGCGCTCCCCGTTCACGGACTGCAGGGCATGGCTCAAAACATAGTTTGCCACCTGAGTCCCAACTGCCTGGCCTACGTTGCAGGAATTCCGGTAGTGGATTCCCCCGAAGACTCGGGCATTGTTGATTTCCGCTAGGGCCGCGGAGAGGCTGGAGAAGGAACGCGTCACGCCGGGCAGCCCGCTGGAATCAACGGAAAATTCTGTGTTGTCCCCGAAGAACGCCGCGAGCACACCCGCCGCTGCACTGCTGACAATGGCATGAGCTGACGGATATTCCGGATGGGCAGGGGTTACGATAAGCGGCGTCCAGTCGGGCTCCACCTCGGTTGCCGGATTGCCGTCCGTGTCGGCGAGGCGAATCGCGGTAACCGGTCTCCAAAATGAATATCTGTATTTCGCATCAAAGGTCGCGATGATCGCGTCGGCCTCGGCAAGATTGAGAAGCGCTAGCAGTCGGGCGTTTTCATACAGGGTCAAATGGTGCTGAGCGGAGAGCGGTAGCGCCACCCGGTTCCAGAAATACGTGACCGTCGCATCTTGCCAGAATTGAGCATAGAGCGTCTCATCCGCCGTGCGGACCACGCTGTCGACGCTGCCAGACGTTTTGGTCTCGTTGAAATCGGTCGCATATTGTTGGCTGGTGAGTGCCGGTGGAGGCCCCGGGCGGAACTGAGAGGGTGACTGTAGAACAAATGGAGGCATGGCGACGAACTGAAGAGCGACGCCGGAGGCGAACGCGGGTGGTGTCGGGCGCCACTGTCCAGGCAGGTCGCCGCCGGGGTAGGGAGGAAAGACCGCATTAAAACCGTCGGTGGCGCGCCAGGCGAGGATTGCGTTCGCCACCGCCTGACCCCACTGCAGGCCGAGTAAGATCGATACGCTGTGCTCGGCTGCGGGACCGCTCGCGATGCCGGCCAGCGAACTGGCATACTTCTCGTCGAACGTACTCTTTTGCTTCGGAAAAATAGCCACCAGGGTGGTGTAGGCAGCCTGCACGGCTGCGGCGCGTGCCGATGCTCCAGGAGGTGCGCCCGGGACAACGTGGACCGGCGTGTATTTCCCCTTAATTCCGTTTACGGCGTCGAACACAGCCGACTCGACGATAGCCGCATACCTCGGGAGTATGTACGGCGGAGTGCGGTCGGTCACGCCTGCCTGAATGAGGATCTGGTTCCAATCGGTGACGTCGTCCGCTCGCGCGGCGGACGGTGCCAAGAATACGAGCAGGAGAACGAACACGAGCCATAACTTCGCTGTCTTATTCATGACTGGGCTCCCTTCTTTTAATGTGACGCAGAATAGAATTGTTAGAGAGACGCTTTCCCACACCATCGTGGGGCGTTTCCAGGAGGCGTCAGGATGATTGGTGGGAGGCGAACGATCTCCGGTCCTGCTGCTGCAAACTCTGCCCTCGATCTCATCGTCGGGGACAAGGACGCGTGCTGTCTCGTAATAATTGGCAAATTGCGGCGCCGGTGGTGTAGAAAGTGAGATGCGCGTCGTGTCTTTCATGGAGCCTCCCTTCACATCAATCCGCTCCGCAGCGCCTGAACAGACCAACACAATGCCGCGGTTTCGCGCGAGCATGGCTCTCTTCAATTCTGACCGTCACTTATGGTCGCTGCGAATCGGAAACACTCGCGCAGGGATTCTTGTCCTCGCGTCCGTTCAGCGCGCACCTGTCCTGGTCGTGACTGGGTGCAACTGGAGCCTGCGCTTCTCGCAAGCCCTGTGCACTCACCGGGGTCACCTGGTTCACACGCTTGATGATCTCGCGTGCCATCCGCGTCCAGCGCTCCTGGGACAACCCCAAACGCTGCACCGCTAACCGCATATCTGCCATGGCGAACCTCACCTCTCCCCAATGATCGAGATAGATGGTGAAGGCTCCATTAAGCTCGTCCGCAGCTATGCCTTCCTTCAGCTCTCCCAGAAGTACGGTGACCGGACCACACGTTTCCCCGGCCCGGACACGGAGGTCCTCTGCAACCACGTGGCAGATTATTTTGTGCAGTGCTTGTACCCGTTGTTCGGGGATGTCTAGATGATGTGGATTCTCGATGGTGATCTGCGCCCAACTCAGTGTGCTAATTAGCAGCATGAGACCCACTATGAGCGGCTGGAAATTCATAAATGCCCCCTTTGGATTTGTTAGCGCGGAAGCACCCGTGTCGAGTGAGAGCTTCGCGAGATTTCGGGCCTGTCGCCAAAACTAGTCTTTAGCGTTCTTGGGGTCGTGGCAGTCGCTTCTGGCTAATCCTTTGTGAATGCGAAGCGCAGCATGCCGGTGGCGCAAAGTACGTTACGACTTTCGTCGCAGGCGCCGGTCGGCATCACGATTCGGGCTACAAATCACTGCGCGGCCACCCCCACTGCGCAACGGGTGTAAGCCATCCCTAATACAGCCACAAGTGAAGCGGCGTGAATTCACGGTGAACAGCCAACGCGCTCAATAGGTTGCGGCCATGACCTACCTGCGCTATGCTTCTGATACTGCTTGGGGTGGTCGTGGCTGTCCGGCCTAACATCGTCGCCAGCGATCCTGGTGCTCCCAGGGACGGAGTGTCTGCAGATGCCGCCCGGGCACAACTTGTCAAAATTCTCCAAAGCCAAGCCTTCAAGAGCGCACCTGTCCTGAGTCAAATGTTGCGCTATGTCGTGGACCGTACCCTCGACGGGAGAACAGCCGACCTGAAGGAGTATTCGCTGGGGGTGGATGTGTTCGGTCGAGGGGTGTCGTTCGATCCGCGGGCTGACACGATTGTCCGCGTCCAGGCTCGTCGTCTGCGCTCCAGACTTGACGAGTATTACCGAACCGAAGGCCCTAGAGATTCGGTCCTGATTGAAGTCCCCAAGGGACGATACCTGGTATCCTTCCGAGCCTTGCCTTGGGGAGTCGCTAACCCGCCGGCATCGCTAAAGGTCACGATAAAGCCCACGGATGCAGTACCGGCGCGGCGCGGCAAGACTGCTCTGTTGCTGGTAGCGCTGGCCGTCATGCTGGCAGTCGCGGCCTGGGGTACCTGGCGCTGGTGGTGGCTGCGACCGGAGGCCGTCAGCGAATCGCGTGCGCTTACTCGCTCCGGTCGCGTGATGTTCCCCGACCGGTACCTCATGCAGTTTCCCGGCTTGGCCACCGATGGCGCGCGGGTTTACTTCAGTCAGGGCGGGACAGACCCTTCTTGGGGGGAAAAGCTCGTGCATGCCCCCGTAGCCGGCGGGCGGATAGCCGATGTGTCAACCCCATTCCGGCGGCAAATACTCCACGGCATTTCGGCCGATGGGTCCAAACTTCTGTTGCAGGAAAACACAACAAAGCTCGGCTTGGATGCGCAGGAAGGTCTACTATGGGCACTGCCGCTTGCCGGACAAACCCCGTTCCGGCTGGGAGATGTGTTGGCGCACGACGCCGCCTGGTCATCCGACGGCAAGCGACTCGTCTTTGCAAATGGACAGGATTTGTACGTTGCCGGGTGGGACGCGAGCAATCCACGAAAACTTGCAACCACTCCCGGGCGGGCTTACTGGATTCGCTGGGCGCCCGATGGCACTGCCCTGCGCTTTACCGTTGCGGACCGTAATTTCCGCACGTCGCTCTGGGAGCTGCGTGCCGACGGATCCGGACTGCGGCGCCTTCTCCCTGGCTGGCGCAACGGAGCGCTGCCCTGCTGCGGAGAATGGTCGCCCGACGGACGACACTTTGTTTTCTTGGCGTACGAAAACGGACGGTCAGACATTTGGATAAGGCGAGAGTCCAAGGGCTTTTTGACCACCGGGTCAGATCCTGTCCGGCTTACCTCCGGGCCACTGAACTTCGCCAGTGTGATCTTCAGTCCGGACGGGAAGAGGTTGTTGGCGGTCAGTCCGCAAGCACGTGAAAAAGTGATCAGATTCCACCCTGGGCGCCGTCAGATCGAACCCTATGCAATCGAAGCTGTTTTTCCGGCTTTCTCGCGGGATCGTAGGTGGATGGCCTACACCGACGGCTCTTCTCGGACCCTCTGGCGCTCGCGACCAGACGGAAGCGAAGCCCTCCAGCTCACCACCCCACCATTACAAGCGGGTTGGCCATCCTGGTCGCCGGACGGGAAACAGGTCGCTTTCATCGGTCACACGGCGGGTAGCCCCTACAAGCTTTACGTGGTCGCCAGCAGCGGCGGCGGTGTTCGGCAATTGATACCAGGCGATCGTCAAGAGGTAGATCCGAGCTGGTCACCAGACGGAGGCTCCATCATGTTCGGCCGGCCTCCCGACGTGCTGGGCGAGCAGGGCATGCCCAAAGCCATCTACCTCCTGGAGTTGAAGAGCGGAAAAACCACAACCCTTCCCGGTTCAGACGGTATGTTTGCTCCTGTGTGGACGCCGGACGGCCGCTTTGTTGTTACCATGCCCCACAAAAACTGGAACCGCCTGATGCGCTTCGACTTCGCCAGCCGCGCATGGTCGGAGTTGGTTCCCTATGACGCCGCTCAGTTGGCCCTCTCCCCCGACGGCGAATGGGTCTACTTTGAAAGCGAGCATAATGGTCACAATGTATCGCGGACCCGGTTGCGCGACGGGCGTATAGAACGCCTCCTCGATTTCGCCGCCGTCACCCGGGGCACGCTCATGACGTGTGGCTTCGGCGGAGTTGACCTGGATGGCTCGCCGTTGTTGCATTGCACGGTCAATGCCAGCGAACTTTACAGTCTGGACCTTGACCTTCCCTGACCCATGATTTGCCGTCCGTCGACCTGCAGCGGCAGAGGACAATGCGCGCTCATCAGCCCAGCACGAGTAAAGGGCTAATAGCAAACTACCGCAGAGCTGTTTTCTCTCTCCTTCAGAATTGTGTCTGGATGACGGGCAACTCGGAAGTTGGCAGCGTGCCGCGGAGAATTGCTTCGTCGCAACTTTGTAGATGATCCTGTTGAATCCCACCGAAATGAGTTTAGGGTCGTTATTTTCGAAGGGGATACACCGAAATCAGCCAAATTTCCGTTCTGAGGGAGCCTTCCTGGTGTGAACCTGTTACCCCCGTGCCCCACCCCTGCGGGAGCCGCCCGCACGGGCCTAGCGCGTCCTAGTCGTACCCCACAAACCTGTCTCATACCCGTTTTACGGTCACAGAGAAACCGGGTAATGCTGTAATGCGGAATTCAAAAGGACGATACGGCAGGACGAATTTCATCACACTGGACGGCAAATAATGGGGGTCATGGTATGAGATGGCCCGGAGTCATGGTTCGGGATGGCGCGCTGTATAGGGATGGCAACAGGGTTTCTGGGTGGGCGCGAACTCCATAACTTCGACACGTGTGCCGTCTGGATCGTAGGCATCCAAGCTGTCTTTGCCGTCGCGGCCGATCTCTGGACCGTCGAAGCTTTGCAAGCCGTTCAAGCGAAGTTGCCTGGCGGCAGCATGAACGTCTTTAACGCCGAAAGAGAAATGATTTTGCACCCCAAGTTCCTTGTGGTCGGAATTGGGAGAAATGTTGAGCATGTATTCGATCCAGTCGGTGCCGTCCGGAACCTGGAGTTCGTACCAGTCGACGCTGTTGTCCTTGAATCCGCCGTACCAGTAGAGGCGAAAACCAAGAACCTCAACGTAAAAACGATTCTCAGCGGCCATGTCTTTGACGACAAAACCTGCATGGAGCAGGTGTGTCCCGACCTGCTTGGCTGCAGGCATGTATGCGACCTTAGATGGCGATTTTTCGACGAACACAATGGAGTGTCCCTCGGGATCGCGGACTCGGAAATATTCTGTGCCATCGGCATCTTTGTGAATGGCGCCGGGCAGCTGGTTGTTGGCAAGCAGGTATAGTCGCATTCGCTCGAGGTTGTCCGTGGCGAAGGCGATGTCGGCGAGCCAGTTTCGCAGGGTCCTATTTCCTGCTTCGATCGGTGCTCGTTTAAGTAGCAATCGCTGGGCAGCCGGTCGCACGAGAAAACAGGTCTCGCCGTTTGTGTATTGCGGACATCCGACTGTCAATCCCAAAACACCGGAATAGAACTTGCGGGATTTATCGATATCACTGACGTAAACGCGAACGTAATCGATTCCGGTGATGTGGGGCCGCGTCGGTCGCCCCGCAGGACGGGAATTAAGCGTGGTGGTTCGCACTGGAGTGCAGAACGCAACGACAATGGCAGCATACTTCAGGCTACGCTTGGATCTGAGCAGACGGTACATGATTGCGAGATTTTATCGCACTTCAAAGGAGCCGAAGATCAGGCAGCAACGTCGATAACGGACATGCCAGCCGCACGGTATCCTATCGCCTGAGATCTTTAGAAGAGGGGGTCTCGAAGTTGAGTGTCCACTCGGGAACGGCGGTTTTAAGAACACAGGAGGAATTTGACCAGCCCCAGCCTGGTGAGAGGTCAATTATGTAAGCTGCTCCGATGTCTGTTGTGGACATGACCGAACCGTATAGGAAACAGGCCCAGCTTATTTGCTTTTCGGTTCCACGACACTTATCTTCATTTCTGCTTACGAATTTCGTCTTTTGCGTCGGGCAAGGTTGACCGTCCAGAAATCTCGCGAGAACTGTCTGGTCCGAGATAGCCCAAGGCACGAAGCTGCTCAATGCTTTCCTGATCCATTCTCCTCGTCCGCTTCAATACCGAGGCAACCGGCTCTGCAACTAAGATCTCACGTAGAGTTCTTGCGGTCGCGGGACGAACCTCGTAGATGTTGTCTAGCTCGGCCGGATCGGCAGCTACGTTATAGAGCTCTGGGCGGGGCGCCTCGATGAATTTGAAGCCGTTTTTGCGTATGGACCGGATCGACGCCCATCCGAAGTGAAGTGGATAATTGCTCTCACCGATCACCGGCCGTTCATCGGTTTCGTCCGTGAAGATTAATCGGCGAAGTGACTCTCCATCAAAGCGATTGTCTCCACGTATGGCTAGTAAATCCAGTACAGTGGGCAAAATATCGATCGTTCGAGCTTGGTGCTTAACCACGGTCCCTGCACGCTCCTGACCTGGAAGTTTGATAATGAGAGGCACATGGACCGTCGCATCATATAGGAAGATACCGTGCGACTTTTCGCCATGTTCGCCGAGACTCTCTCCATGATCGCCCACTATGATAATAAAGGCAGCATCGTATAAACCACGATGCTTCAGCTGAATCATTAGCTGGCGTACAGCGGAGTCGGCGTAGGCGATCTCGCCATCATAGAGCGCTCGTCGATACAAACGTGCGTAGGGCTGAGGTGGCGAATTCCCTTCTGGCATGGTACTTGCATCGTCATCGCCGGACTACTGTTCTCCACCTATTGCCCGGGAATGACTCGAGAATTTGCATTTGCGGCTACAAATTGCATTTCCACAAGACAAGACTCGTATTTCCACCTAACGTTTTCCTGCGGGTGCAGTGGTGGACGATGGCTCTGCATCAGCGGAGCCGGTACCGGCACGCGAAACGCCACTAAGGCCCCGGTCGCAGTTAGAAATAGGCTGTACCCATTAGCGCGTGCTTGGAATTGAATATTTTCATCCAATTGGCCCACGTTGTTCTCGAAAGTGAGAGGCACGCCGGCGAAGTTGAACTTGCCGGGGTGAGCCCGAGTCACCCCACTCGTTTTCAAGGCAGCATGCCTGGTGGGTTGTTGTGCCCCTGTACTAGCGAACACGGGTGCGGTCATCTGGACCCAAGACAGCCCGAGCAACACCAGGACCAGTGCAATTGAAGATACCTTCATAACTGGCCTCCTGGTAAATGAGCATTCCCGCACAGTGACGGTAGCAATGGGTCCGGCAGATCACTCGGGCATTCAGAGCCGGAGCATTCTGTCTCTGATAACTAATGCGGGAATTGTCGATAAAAACTGTAATCAGCAACAGCTAAGAAGCGTTGAAAAGCGACGCCCGAACCGCTCTACAGCGATTCGGTGGACGTGAAATGCCGCGCCCAAGTTCGTCTTGGCGTGCTCTGAGGAGAGAACTTAAGAACCATCGTTTCTCATTTCAGCTCTGCACAATCAGTAACTTAGCAGGCGAACATTGCACCAGGGGTGCCACTTACTCGGCTTGGCGGCCGGTCAAGCCCGCAGGAATTCCTGTTCAGCTGTTTCGACCACACATCAGCTCCGCCCCTGGACCACTTTTAGTTATTGGCGCTGTAACCTTTTTTTCCCCTGACTACGAGCGGCTCCAGTTTGGGGCCGGTGCAAATTCTGGGGAGATGCTAGAAGAGCAGTTTTAGCGCTACGACAATTTGTCGGCTGTCCCGGAAGGAGGCCGTGACTCCCGGAATGGTATTCGCATCGCTGGAATGATATGAGGATGCATTTACGTCAACCGTCCCAGAGTTTACGTAGAGATTGGGATGATTGAACAGGTTGTAAAACTCAGCGCGGATTTGCAGCTTCATACCTTCGCTCGCAAGAGGAATGTTCTTGAGCACAGCCGTGTTCTGATAATAAGTTCCTGGCTGGCGGAAAAAATTGCGGGGGAGAGTCCCCTCGAAAGGCCCATTTACGGATACTTCGCAAGCGAACGGTACCGTATTGGCGATACAGCTGCCGTTCGCATCATAGACTGGGTTGACCGGAAGATAGAGAAACCTGTTCGGGGAAACTGGATCGGGAGTCAAGGAGCCGCTACGAGGCGGAGTCCCGGTGAGCCGTGGGCGCGTGCTCAAACCATTACTGAGATCCGGCACTCCAGAGTCAATAATGTTGAGTGGCTGACCGGTTTGGTAACCTAGGATCCCGCTGATTTCCCAGCCGCCGAGCAAGTAGCGTTTCCAATTTTGTGAGTTCCTGCCGAATGGGATTTCCCAGATCCAGTTGGCGGCAAAGCGGTGCCGAACATCGAAGTCGGAAGGCCCGCGATCAAGACCGGGTTGAAACGCATTAAGGTAATTACCCGTCGTACCCCCGAGAAATCCACTGAGGCCACTTACGCTGCTATTATCGAGCGAATGGCTCCAGGTGTAATTGACGCCGACCTCCGCCCCCAAGCTCGTAAGATGCCGGCTATCGAGCCGTAGCTGGAGTGCTTCATAGCTGGAGTGACTGCCATTCCCGCGAACGATGAGATCGGAAACATCCGGATTGAGCCCTGGGCACTTCGCGTAGTCTGGCCCAAGCGGCGTAACTTTATCAGCTGCAAAGCGTGTCCCCACACAGCTGCGGTTAAGGAGGCCTCCACTGCCACTGCGGCTTACGTTGGATATGGAATAGAGCTGGCTGCCGCTCGAGCCCAGATAAGATACTCCTGCGACGAAGCGACTCCGAAATTCATGTTCGATAGTTGCGTTCCATGAGCTCGTGTAGGCCGAGCGCAGGTTCGTGGCGATAGGCTTGGCGTCACTCTGGCTTAGCTGGATAGCAGTCTTCTGCGGGAAAGCCGCGTATGGATTGGCGAGCAAGTTCACGTCGGTTCCCATCCGAACGTCGGTCAGCTGTGCCAGGCTATAACTCGGCGGATTGAGGAAGACTCGAAACATCTCCCAGCCGACTCTGCGGTCGTAAAAGATGCCCGCGCCAGCTCGGATGACCGTCTTTCCATCGCCGAAAAGGTCATATGCAAGGCCCAACCTGGGAGCGAAGTTTTTATAGTCAGGCAAATAGAAATGGCCGCGCAGATCACCGGGAGCTTCCACTGTGCGAAGAAAGTGCCCATTAGCGATTTGCTTGAGGTAATTGTCACCTGGGCCAAGGTAAAAATTTGAGTCCAGCGTGTGTTCCGATCCCGGGCTGTGCAATACGCCGAAATACTCCCAGCGCAGCCCAGGAGTCAGGGTCAGCCGGGGTGTGACTTTCCATGTGTCTTCGAGGAACAGCGCCGGCTCGTTGTAGCGGAAATGACGTATAAAGCTGGGCGGCCCGAAGGGCGGTGGCACAGGTTGACCGGGAAACCGCCCCTTGGGATTTAAGGCAATTTCGTAGAAGCGGAGCACACCGTCGACAAATCCTTGCACGTCCCCGAACGTGGCATCGCCGGTTTGTCCGATGCCATAGGTGTGCTTGTCTCGTAGCTCGACAAACTGACCGCCGAATTTCAGCAGGTGATGCCCACGGGCCCACGTGACCGTCTGGAAGAACTGATAGAAGGCCCCCACCCCGTTGAACGCGCCAGTGCCGGAAGGCAACACAGCTGGGTCTGTCTGAAAGGAAAACGAGGGAAACGGGATGACTTTGGCGTAATTGCCGCCGATGCGTTCCCATACTCCAACCGCGCGACTGTACACGATTCTGGATTCAGAGGTCAGCCGCGGCGACCAGGCACCGATGAGATCGAGAGCAATATTCTGGTTGCGCCCCGATCCGGGCACGTCCAGTTGGCTGGAGTAAGGCTGCAGGACGGTGGCAAATACGTCCTGGTTTTCCAGGGCATAGCGGGCGAACGCCTGCATTTTGGAGTTTATGACCCAATCAACGCGGCCGGTCGCCAAGGTCGTATTCTGCGGGGGGCCGGCTCCTGCATCTTGCGGTCCTACACGGGACGTGAAGGCGAACGCCGGAAGGGTCACGTATCCCACCCCCGTCGCGGAATCGCATGTTGAACCGAATGGGCAAATCTTTCGCGGTAACACGTTCGTCGCGGACAAACCTTTGGGCAGAGGGTAAGCACGAAAGATGGCCTGCGTTCCGGGGGCACTCTTCTCCAATAATTGCAGAGTAGGTACGTAGAATGTCTCAGTGGTGCTGCTCCGGACCCGTATCGGTTCTACGGAACCGAAGAAGTACACCTTGTTTTGCCGTATGGGGCCGCCGAGTGCTCCTCCAAACTGATGTCGATTAAAAATCGGCCGGGGAAAGCCGTGGGCATTGTTGTCGTAGGTGTTGGCTGCCAATGCCGAATTACGAACGTAATCGTAAACTGAGCCATGAAACTCATTGGTACCGGACTTCGTAATAATGTTCGCTGTAAAGCCGGAGTTGCGGCCGTACTCGGCGTCGTAGTAGTTGGTTTGGACGCTGAACTCCTGGATAGAGTCCAGGGGGACATCTTGCGCCGGCGCTGACATGAACGTGTCATTATTCTCGCTGCCATCGAGCAGGTAGTTGGCGCTCTGAGTACGGCTGCCGTTTACTGCGAACCCGACCCCCAATAAGTCATCCGAGAGGGTTGCTCCCGGCATGAGCGCCATAAAATCGTAGGGGCTACGTGTCAACGAGGGAAGTTCGGTCATTTGATGCGGGTTAATTGCACGTCCCAGGTCGGCACTCTCCGTCTGAACCGCCACGCCATTTTCACCTAGGACTCGGACCTCTTGCTTAAGTTCTTGGACACGTAGGATCAAATCGGCACGAACCGGAGTTGCCACCACGACCTCGACGTTAACCGTCGAAGCAGCGAAATCGTTAGCTTTAGCGCTAACCACGAACCTTCCCGGGGGCACAAGCGGAAAGTAGTATTCACCTTGAGGATTCGTCAGGGTGCGCCGGTCGAAGCCTTTGTCAATGCTGTGGAGGGTGACATCTGCGTTGGCAATTCCTGCGCGCTGTGGATCGAACACACGTCCGAGGACAGCACCGGTGAACGTTTGCGCGTGAGCTGTCAGCGCCAACAGCAGAGCTGAGAACAGCAATAACGGGCTGTGAATGCGTGGGTTCATCGCAAGTTCCCACATCATCAGTGATCGGCCGGTTCTCCCAAAATCAGTACGGACAAGGTTGCTCTGGCTTAAGCCGCGCCTCCAGGATCTTAAAGCGCGGATCCGATCGCAGGGTATCGAAGACGGGTTCGGATATCCTTGGATTATCGTCTGGTTTGGCTTTCTCCAGCCAGGCGATAGCTGCGTCATTAAGATGGAGGCGGGCATAGACTAGCGCAATCAGCATGGGACTTCCGTAACGTTCCTTTGACATTTGCTCTAATTCGCCAATCATTTCCAATGCTTCTTGTCTCCTACCCGTACGTGCATATAGCTCGCCTAGGTGCGCCAGCCTATCCGGTTTTCTGTCCAGCAAAATTGCCTTCCGAATCTCCATAACGGCTTGACCGTACTGTTTCTTGTTTTCGTACGCTATTCCAAGACGCATGTGTGCAGCAGCATAATTCGGATCGAGTTCCAGAGTTTTCTGGAGCTGTGCGATGGCCTCGTCGGGCCGTCGTGTATCCAAAAAATACCCTCCCAACTCTGCGTTAGTGATCACGCTGAGCGGATCATGTTTGAGGACTTTATTTTTTTCAGCAATGGCTTCGTAAGTGCGCCCTGTTTCGAGAAGGAAATACGAATGATAGTCAAGCGCCCTCATGTCGCCGGGGTTGAGTTCCAGAGCGAGGTTCAATTCCTTCTCGGCGGCCGGGCGGTCGCAGCGGAATTGTCATTTGATCATCCCAAGCAGGGCGTGGGCTCTAG
>Ga0134126_10005317_pt1 | contig 16089 bp, 11 predicted proteins | sample KB31752_FD_96881 | JGI IMG/M metagenome (GOLD analysis project Ga0134126, IMG submission 96881) | Terrestrial soil microbial communities with excess Nitrogen fertilizer from Kellogg Biological Station, Michigan, USA - KB3-175-2 | ecosystem: Environmental > Terrestrial > Soil > Unclassified ...
CTTGAGCCCGTCGGCGCCCGGCAGCGCGCCCAGCACCAGGTCGCGGTTGGGCTGGTGGATATTGTGCCAGACGAACTCCCGCTCACTGAAATAGTGATAGAGGCCGGGATAGGTGGTGATGATGTGCCGCGCCAGCTTGGCCAGGTCGAGCGCACTCATCAGCTGACCCGGCGGGTCGGGAAGCCCGTCGGGATTGACGAAGGTGGACTGGGAAAGGCCGAGCTGCTTGGCCCGCTTGTTCATCAGGTCCACGAAGCCTTCGACGGTGCCGCCCAAGGCCTCGGCCACCACCACACAGGCATCATTGCCCGACTGGATGATGATGCCGCGGATCAGGGATTCCACCGGGATGCGCGAGCCCAGCTCGACGAACATCTTCGAGCCCTGGGTGCGCCAGGCGCGTTCCGACACCGGGAAGGTGTCGGTCAGCTTCACCCGTCCATCCTTGATACGCTGGAACAGCAAATCGATGGTCATCAGCTTGGACATCGATGCCGGCGGCATCGGCGTCATGCCGTCTTTCTGCCAAAGCACCTGTCCGGTCTCGGCATCCATGAGCAGACCGTGCTCCGCGCTGGTGTCTATGGCGGCAAGAGCCGGGTTCCCCGCCCAAAGGGCCAGAAGCAGCGGCAGAAGCACAAGAATGCGGCGAAGCATGAGGTCTCCGGAAAGTTACTGGTCCACCACAATGTGGGCATCATTGGCGCCTGCGCCGGTGACACGGGAAAGCGCGGCATCGGCATCGGCGACCGAGGCCAGCGGCGCACTGCGAACTCTATAAAGAGTCTGGCCATTCCGTTGAAGAGTGGAAATCCGCAGGTCCCCCCCAACCCGGGCCAGCAACGCCCTGGCATTCTCGGCCTTCGAAAAGGCGCCCAGCTGGATGTAAAGGTGCGTGGCGGGCGGCACGGGAACTCTGGTGACCTGGCCGGTCGGCTGATTCTCGGCAAACAGTTGCGGCGGGATCGGGGCGGTGGGCATCCGGTCCATCTTGCGCTCCGGCGCCACCGTCGCGCCGGGCACGATGTTCAGTGCCTCGGTCGACACTTTTCCCGTCGGCGCGGCCGGCAGGGCATTGGCGATCTCCGGCGGGGTTTCTGACGGCGGCTTGCCGTTCAGATCGGCCCGGCCCAGGTAGGTAACGCGCACCCGGGCGGTGCCAGTCTCGACCACATCCAGCAGTTCGGCAGCCCGCTTGGACAGGTCGATGATGCGGCCGCGGGCATAGGGGCCGCGATCATTGACCCGCACCACCAGCGACTTGCCGTTCTCCAGATTGGTAACCCTGACATTCACCGGCATAGGCAGCGTCTTGTGGGCCGCTGTCAGGGCATTGCCGTCATATAGCTCGCCATTGGCAGTGTTGTGGCCATAAAAAGTCGGGCCGTACCAGGAGGCGATGCCGGTCTCGTCATAGTCCGGCTGCTCGCGGGGGTAGTACCAGATATTGTCCACCTGATAGGGCTGGCCGACCTTGTACACTCCGACACTGGGCGGCACCGTGACAGCGGGCGGCGGTGGCGGCGGAGGCGGCGGCGGGCGCGTGCTGGTACAGGCTGCGGCCAACAGGGCCAAAGCGGTCGCAGACAGGCGAAAAGACACCTTCATCAGGGAATCGGTCCGGGGTGACCGTAAAAAGCTAGCGGCAGCGGCGCCCGCACTCAACGGCGGTTGCCGTAACCTTTGGCAAAAGCTAAGGAAAACCGGACGGATGGGTGGCCGAGCGGTTTAAGGCTCCAGTCTTGAAAACTGGCGTGGCGGCAACGCCACCGTGAGTTCGAATCTCACCCCATCCGCCAACCCCGCCTCAAAAAATACCCCGGCAGCTGTATACCAGCGGCCAGGGCAAGGCGTGGAAGTCTTAGGGGGACTACCACTCCATAAGACGGGCGAGACCGCCCAAACCCCCATCATTTTTTTGTGTCATCCAGCCGCACGGTCACGCCCAGGGTAAAACTGCGGCCGATGATGTCCTCATAGGGCACCACGGGATAGTTCATGCCGGGGCTGCCGGTATAGCTGGGCACCTGGAAGATGCCCGGCCTTGCGTCGAACAGGTTGCTGACATTCAGAAAGACGCTGACCGGCACGCTCTCTGTCACAAAATCGTGCGCGATGTTGACGTCGGTCTGAAACCAGGGCGGCAGATTGCCAACCGAGGCGTCATAGATCAGCGACGGATTCAGATTGGGCCGCAGGGCGCTGTAGTAGCGCTCCATGACATCCAGCGTCAGGCCCTGCCCTGCCCAGGTCAGCATCAGCGTGCCCTTGTCGGCGGGCTCGGCGGTGGAGGGCGCATCGGCGGACCCAGCCATGTCGGTAATCACCGAGCCCGGCAGGCCCAAGGTCTTGAGGAACGAGGTGTGCGTCCAAAGCAAACGCACATCCAAGGTGCCGTCCGGACCAGCCCAATCCTCAAGGGCGGTGCGATAATCGACCTCGAAATCCACGCCTTCGGTCCATTGGGTCTGGAAGTTGGTGGTGCGGGCATAATAGAGCGTGGGGAAATTCAGTGGCGAGGTGCTGTTGTAGGAGATCGGACGCTGGATCAGGGCGCAGAAGGGTGAAGAGCCGTCCGAATCCAGGCACAGCGACTGGGCGATATAGTTGCCTCCCGACACGCTGGCGATCTCGCGCGCGATGGTGATGTGGAAATAGTCCGCCGTCAGTCTGAGACCGGGAAACCGCACGGGCTGAAAGACGAGCCCGGCGGTGGTGTTGTCGGCGACCTCGGGCTTCAGCGCCGGATTGCCGACGAACTGCGTATTGGCCGAACCGGAAACGCCGGTCAGCGTGTCGCTGACCCCGGATGTGGTGGTGACCGGTCCCTGGAACAGATCCCAAAGCGTCGGTGCCCGGATATCGCGCGAGCGCGTGGCGCGCAGACGGATATCGTCATTGACCTGCCACTCCCCGCCCAGCTTCCAGGTCGAGGCCGAGAAAGCGTTCTTGACCCGCCCCGCGCCCGTCGGATCGATGCCGGCGACATGGTACTCGGTATAGCGCGCCGCGCCGTTCACCGACAGGAAGGTCGCTCCCGGCAGATCGCGCAGTAACGGAATCTCCAACTCGACATTGGCTTCAGAAACATTCTCCGAGCCTTGCGTGCCGGACAGCACCTCCTTGAAGTTGGCCAGATCCGTCGGTGGAAAGGTGCCTTGCGGGGAAGCCGCAGTGGGCACGAAGGTGCCTGGCGGCGCCAGCCGCAGATTTTGCGGGTTGAACGCATTGTCCGGGGTGGAGGTGGCGACATTCAGGCTGGCAAGCCGATACTCCACGCCCATGGCCGCCTTGATGGGGCCGGCCCAGCCTTGCGCCAGGCTGCCGGTGACATTGACGCTGAAGTCATCCAGCCCGTTATGCGCTATCCACCAGGTCGTGCTGGACACATAGGCCAGTGCCGCCGGGCTGGCGTTGGAGCCGTTCACGACGGTGCCGCTCTGGCCAAACAGATTAAGCGGCACGCAGCCTGGAAAAGCGCCCGGCGCCGTCAAGGTCACGTTACAGATGGTATTGCCGGTGGCGGGATCGCGCACGGCATCGAGCGCCGCATAGAAGCGCGCGGTGTCGATATTGCCCCTGGTGGTCAACTGGGTTCGCGTCTCGCCATGGGTGTAATTGAAGTCCCAGCTGCGGTCGCCGCCCAGATTGCCATTCATGCCGAAGCCGACCGCCAGCGCGCCGGTGTGCTGGTCCAGGTTCAACCGGCTCATAAGGTCATTGTCCATCCGGTTCATCTGAAAGCTTGCCGGCCCACCGGCCGGAAACAGGAAGGACTGTTCGACCGGTGTCAGGAAGGCGTTGCCGCTATAGATGGTGATGGGATACTGCGCGCCCGAACCGTTGGTCGAGATGCCCGAGCCGTTGATGTTGGTGAATATCTGGCCAGCTTCCTGGCTGCGCGCCTGGGCATAGCGCGCCTCCACATGCGTCGTCACATCGCCGAAGGCATGGCTATAATAGGCAAAGGCTTGGCCTGTATCGAAAACCGGCAGCAGATATTCGTTGTGCTCGATACCGCCATCCCCGCCGATGGAGAAATTCCGGGTTGCGGTCGGCGCGCCGGGATCGAATGGAGCCAGATTCCCGTCGTTGCGAAATTGCATCCCCGCGCCAGGGCCCGACACGATCAGGCCTCCTGGCGCGGTGTTGCTCTGGCGGATGTTGGTGACCAGCGAATAGGGGCTGGCCGCGGTGCCGGCGCCCACAATCGAGGTACCCAGATTGCCCAGCGGCCGTGCCGCTGCGTCCGGCAGCGCGTCGCGATCGCGATATTCCAGGCTCCAGATCAGATGGCCGCCCAACAGATCCTGGCCGCCCGCCGCGCCCAGCCGAAAATTCCGGGCATCGCCATAGCCGGAAATGCCGCCCTGCATTTCCACTTTCAGGCCGGTAAAGTTCTTGTCGAGGATGAAATTGACCACGCCAGTCACGGCGTCGGAGCCATAGACAGCCGAGGCGCCGCCCGTCACGACCTCCACGCGCTGCACCAGCATTTGCGGCAGCATGTCCACATCGACCGTGGCATCGTAGAAAGTGCCGGCTACGCGATGGCCGTCTTCCAAAATCAGGGTGCGGATGGCGCCGAGATTGCGCAGGTTCAGGAAATAGCCGGGGGCATTGTTGCCGCGGCCGTTGGCGCCGGTGGTCGCATTGTTGGGCGTGGAGCCGGCGGCGAAGATCGGCATCTTGTTGAGCGCCTCGGCCACACCGCCCGCGGTTGTGGCCCGGAGCAGATCGGCCGGAAGCGAGAGCACCGGCGTGGAGGGCTCGTTGGCGCTTCTGATGCGCGAGCCCGTGACCACTACGGACTCGGCGATCGGCGATTCAGGCCAGGGGACTTGTGGCGCGATACGGGCGATCACCACCGCGCCCGATACATCGCGGTTGGCCGCCAGCCCGGTACCGTCCAGCATCTGCGAGAGGGCGCTGGCGGCAGGCGCGCCACTGACCGCGTGGCTGGTCACGCCCTTGACCTCGTCCGCATTGTAGATGAGCTGCACGCCGGACTGGCGGATATAGGTGTCCAGTGCCGCGCCCAGATCCTCGGCCGGAATGGTGACGGTCCGGCCCGGACTTTGCGCGAACGCCCCCGCCGTCATGGCAATAATGCTCGCGGCGCCGAAAAACAGGCTTTTCGGAGTTCGCATGCGCGGCACTATTCCCTCGTCTTTTTATGTTCTGGGCCGGCAAATCGGAACGCGGAGGCTGGCTATTGATTCCTGGTGCCGTTTGGTTTTCGAAGTTCGTCCCGCGTTTGATATCAATAATATTGCGAACTTCGAAACCACGGCACTAGCGTGAGACGACGATCCTCTCGCCCTGGTCGTCGACGGAAAGCCCGAACCCGCGATGCAGCAACAGGACGAACACATCCACATTTTGCGCCTTGAAGCTGCCGCCGATGCGAATGTGACGGGCCGCGCCTTCCACGACGATCTTCCTGGTATTGTAGCGATTGAACTGGTCGGCGGCGTCCGCCAGCGTCTGCTGGTTGAACACCAGCATGCCGTTTCTCCAGGAAAGTTCGTTGGCGATGTCCTCGCTGGGACGGGTCATCACCAGAGATTCATTGCCTTTGGTTATCACCATGTGACCGGCCTGCGCCTCAACCGGCGCATTGACCGCGGAGGGATCGAGCACATCGACCTTGACGCGACCTTCGCGCACCGTCACCCGGACATCATCGCCATCACGGAACACCGAAAATTTGGTGCCCAGATCGGTGATGCGGCGGCTGCCGGCATAAACCGTAAAGGGCCGTTTGGCGTCATGCACCACGTCGAAATAGGCCTCGCCTGAATCCAGGGTCACCACCCGGCGCTTGGCCGTGACGTCGGTGCGCACGCGCGTATTGGTATTGAGTTCCATGCGGGTGCCGTCCGCCAGCCGCACCGTCTGCAGCTTGCCGATCCCTGTGGCATAGACCTGTTCGGGTTGAGCTTGCCAGAGCCACCATCCTGCCCCGCCCACGGCCAGCACAAGCATGGCCGCCAGAGCCGCCAGCACGGCCGGAAGCCGCGAACGGGGCGCGGGCCTGGGCATCATGGCGGGACTTTTGAGCGCCGACAGCCGGTCGGCGCGCCGCCAGGCTTCTTTCAGGCGCAGATAAGCGACCCGGTTGCGTGTGTCGGCAGCAAGCCACCGCTCCAGGGCCGCCGCTTCGTCGGCGGCAAGTCCGCGGTCCTCGCGCGCCAGCCAAGCGGCGGCGGTCTCTTCGGTCTGGTCAGCGGACATCGCTTGGCTTCCGGAAAAGATTGTAGCGTTTGGCTTCGGCGGTCGCGGCGCCGCGGCGCCCACTCATCGCCTGGGTGAGAAGGCGCATGCCCTTGGCCAGCTGGTTCTCCACCGTGGCGACGGCGACGCCCAGCCGGCTGGCGACTTCCTTTTGCGACAGGCCATCGACCTTGCGCATGACCACGATCCGGCGACAGCGCGGCGGAAGTTCGTCAAGCGCCGCCTGCAGCAACCGCAGTTCCTGGCGCGCGGCGACATTGGCTTCGGACGAAGGCTTGTCGTCCGAAATATTCAGCCAGTCGAAATCCGCCATGGTCTCCAGCGAGACCACGCTCTGGCGGCGCAGCCGGTCGATGATCAGGTTACGCGCGGTCTGGAACAGGAAGGGCTTGGGCTGAAGCGGCAGCTCACGGCAGGCTGCCTCATAGACGCGCGCATAAGCCTCCTGCCGCAGGTCGGCGATCTCGGCCTCGTTGCGCCAATAGCGCTGCAGGAAGCCGGTCAGCATCGGTTCCAGCGGCAGAACGTTCTGCATGAACCAGTCGTCTATATTTCGCTCGGCCATGCCCCTCTTCGCGGTCCTCCCATGGACCCAGTGCCGGTTTTACGGTCTTCCGGTCTTTCCTACCCTATCCGGGCGGTTAAATCCCAAAGACGCACGAAAGGCAAAAAACCCCTACGGCTTTTTTGTCCCACCCACAATGGCGGGGAAATCCGGCGGCATGCGCTAGCCGGCCTTTGTGGAGCCGATCCCGGCGGGCATTGCCGTTAGGATCGCCCAGCGAGGTCGGCGATCCGTTGCGCAGCTGTGGGCACCGGACCGCCTGCCCAGTAATTGGTGTGGTTGGCAGACGTCGGGCGGTTGCTTGGACCCTGCGCGCGCGGCGGCGTATATAGGCGCCATCATGGGGCGAGAATTTCAGACCATCGCGGAATGGCGGGACGTCACCGCCGAAACCTTCCGCAACGAGATTTTTCCGCAGCAGAGGCCGGCGGTCATGCGCGGGCTGGCCAGGGACTGGCCTGCGGTGAAGGAAGGCGTGAAATCGGCACAGGCTTTTTGCGACTATGTCAGGCGTTTCGACAGCGGTCGGCCGGTCAATGTGATGACGGCCGCTCCTGCCCTGGATGGGCGCTTTTTCTACAGTGACGATATGCGCAGCTTCAATTTCGCGCGCCGCCAGGAGCCTTTCGGCACGGCGATTGGCGCGCTTCTGGCGCAGGTTGGCGAAGAAAACCCGCCGGGCACCCATATCGAATCCGCGCTGATCGCTGATTGCGTGCCCGATTTCCCGCGCGAGAATGCGCTTGGGTTCATTCCACCCGCGGCGGTGGCGCGCATCTGGATCGGCAACAAGCTTCGCACCCAGACCCATTACGACCTCTACGACAATGTCGCCTGTGTCGTGGCGGGGCGCCGGCGCTTCACCCTCTTCCCGCCGGACCAGATCGAAAATCTCTACATGGGGCCGTTCGAATACACCCTGTCGGGGACGCCGGTCAGCATGGCGTCGGTGGAGCAACCGGACTTCCAGCGCTTCCCCCGCTTCGAGAAGGCGCTGGCGGCGGCCCAGGTCGCCGAACTTGAACCGGGGGACGCGATCTTCGTGCCCTATTTCTGGTGGCACCATGTCCGCTCGCTGGAGCGGTTCAACGCCCTGGTGAGCTATTGGTGGAACGACACGCCGGGCAATATGGGCTCGCTTTACAATTGCCTGCTGCACAATGTGCTGGCGATCCGAGACCTGCCGGAAAGCCAGCGCATGGCCTGGCGCGCGGTGTTCGACTATTTCGTGTTCAAGACCGCGGGCGAGCCGATGGCGCATATACCGCCGCATGCGCAGGGTGCCCTGGGACCGATGACGGAAGCCCAGCGGGATTTCATGAAGCGGGTGCTGCTGGACGGCGTTCAACAAGTGACCAAGCGCTGAGGAACGAACGGGACCGGGGCTGGCCCCGATCCCGAGACAGCGCGCAATCATGCCGTGCGCGCGCTCGCCTGCTGCCTGTTCGCCGCTGCCAGGAAATCACGGTGCGTGGTCAGGCTTTGCGCGACGCGATCGGCCATCTGGCGCAAATTCGCCAACTGGTCGGCGACCACCTTGCTTTCGGGCAGATCGGCCAGGGGATCATAGCGTTCCGGGACGATCCCCTGCCCCAGTGCCACCGCAACCCAGCTCGCCGGCGTGAACAATTCATCGCTGTTGACCACCAGCCGCCCGGCCGAGCGGAATTGCTCCAATCTGTAGGCCAGGCTGTCGGGGATCGCCATCGCGCCACATTCACGCCACAGCGGCGTATCCTGGCGGGTGGTGGCCTTGTAGTGCAGCACGATGAAATCGCGTGTCTGCTCATATTCCTGGATGGTCAGGCGGTCATATTCCGCCGCGCCGCGCGGATCGAAGCCCCGATGCGGAAAGCAGCCCATCAACCGGCTGATGCCACTCTGGATGAAATGAATGCTGGTGGATTCCAGCGGCTCGATGAAGCCCGCCGCCAGCCCCAGCGCCAGGCAGTTCTTGTGGAAGAATTTGCGCCGCCGCCCGGTGGTGAAGCGCAGCACGCGCGGTTCGCCCTGCGCCGGACCTTCCAGGCGGCTCATCAGGTCCGCGCTGGCCTGGTCGTCGGAGATATGGCGGCTGCAATAGACATAGCCGTTGCCGGTGCGGTGCTGCAGCGGGATACGCCATTGCCAGCCCGCTTCGCGAGCCGTGGCGCGCGTGTAAGGCTGGAACTGGCCGTCGCCCGTGCAGGGCACGGCAACTGCCCGGTCGCAGGGAAGCCAATGGCGCCAATCCTCATAGCCGGCCTTGAGCGCGCCTTCGATCAGAAGGCCGCGAAAACCGGTGCAGTCGATGAAAAAGTCGGCCTCCAGGCTGTTGCCATCCGCCAGGGTCAGGCTCTGGATGAAGCCGTCCTCGCCGCGCAGCTTGACCTCGGAGATCTTGCCATCGATGCGCTTGACGCCACCCTTCTCCGCCTGCCGGCGCAGATAGGCGGCATAGAGCGAGGCATCGAAATGATAGGCATGCGCCAGGCGCGCGTTCGGATTGTGCGGGTCTCGCGCCGGCTGGGCGGAGCGGCCCATGCGCGCGGCGATCGCATTGAGAGAATAGTCGGTAAAGGCGGTGTCGTCGCCTTCCTGCCGGCGGCGCAGCCAGAAGTGGTGGAACGCCACCATGTCCAGGGGCGCGCCGACCGGCCCGAACGGGTGGAAGTAATTGTGACCGGGGCGGAGCCAATCCGGAAACTCGATGCCCAGCTTGATGGTGGCATTGGTCTCGCGGACGAACTGGTTTTCGTCCAGGCCGAGCCAGCGATTGAAGGGCACGATGGGGGGAATGGTCGATTCCCCCACACCGATGGTGCCGATCTCCGACGATTCCACCAGCGTGATGCTGGGCCCAGTGTTCCGGAAAACCCTTGCCAAAGTCGCCGCGGCAACCCAGCCGGCGGTGCCGCCGCCGGCGATGACAATGGACCGTATCTGGTCAGCCTGCATGGATGGATCGATTCATCATGGCTGAAGCCGCTGGATGCTCGGCCACCCTGACACCCTCTCGAGAAGGGCGCAGAGTGACCGCTTCATCCGTTACATATTGGCGCGCACGCCAACCGTGAAGTACCGGCCGACGACATCCGCATAGTTCGGCACGGGATACAGCAGGCCGGGGCTACCCGTCCAGCCGCCCGTCAGCGGGCCATTGGCGTTCCACAGGTTGGAAACATTCAGGAACGCCTCCGCGGCCACATCGTCGGCCGTGAAGCCGTACGACAGGTTGAGGTCCGTAGTGGCATAGCCCGGGATCTTGGGCATGGCATAGACGTTCTGCGCCGGGCTCGGCTGCCAGTTCACCGACGAGATCAGATGTTCGACAACGTTCACATTGAGCGTGTCGATCGTGTAACCGACCGTCAGGTTGACCTTGTCGCGCGGCGCCGTGGTCGTGCCGGCGTAGTTGGAGATCAGCGTCCCCGGGAGGCTGCCCTTGCGATCCAGGTCCTGATGCGTCCAGAAGGCGCGCAGACTGACCTGGCCAGGCAGGCTGCTCCAGCTGCTCAAATCGCTGGTGTAACCAACTTCCGCATTGATGCCTTCGACTTCCTGAAGGGCGACGTTCTGGCTCACATTGTAGACCAGTGTCGGGAAGTTGGCCGGGCTCGGGTCGTTGTAGGCGCCCGGACGCACGACCAAGCCGCAATATTGCGGCGAGCCCGTGCTTTGGCAGAGCTGGTAGATCGTGGTGTTCGTGCCGTTCACCGAGCCGATCGCGTTGTTGATCTTGATATGGAAGTAATCCACCGACGCGGTCAGGTTCGGTATCCATGTGGGCGTGAGCACGACGCCGGCCGTGTAGTTATACGACTTTTCCGGCTTCAGATTGGGGTTGCCGCCGCCGACGGTATTGACCGAGCCGGCGGCATTGGTCAGCGGATCGGTAATGCCCGAGGTGGAGATCACCTGCTGCTGATAAAGGTCCCACAAGGTGGGCGCCCGCATGTCGCGCGATTCCGACATGCGGAAGCGGACATCGTCGTTGACACTCCATTCCAGACCGACCTTCCAGGTGTTGGCCGAGAAGGACGAGTGAGACCCCTCACCCGAGGCGGCATACTGGGTGTAGCGATAGGCCGAGTTTACCGAAACCAGCTGCGCAAAGGGCAGATCCTTGAGCAACGGCGCATCAAGCTCGAAGTCAGCTTCAGAAATGCTCTCGCTGCCCTGGGCCGGGGCCTGGACTTCCTTGAAATAGGCAAGGTTGCTGGACGGATAGCTGCCGAACGGATTGGTAGCTGCGGTGCCGCCATTACCGCTGTTGTAGGTCCCGAACGGCGCCAGCCGCAGGCCCTGGGAATTGAACGCGACATTCGGCGTGCTGGTGGCAACATTCAGGCCCTGGGAACGATACTCAAGGCCTACCGCGGTCTTGACCGGGCCGGCCCAGCCATCGAACAGCGTGCCCGTCAGGTTGACGGCGGCATCGTCCATGCTGTTGGCGGCCACCCAATAGGTGTTCTGGAAGACATACTTCTGCGCTGCCTGCGAAGCATTGCCCTGGCCGAACAGATTGATTGGCGCGCACCCCGGGAACGCGCCCGGCGAGGTGATCGACGAACGGCAGACCGTGTTGCCGGTCGCGGGATCCACGACGGCGTCCAAGGCCGCATAGAAGTTCGCGGAATTGACGTTGTTGTAGGTGAACAGCGTCACATGGTTCGAGCCGTGGGTGTAATGCGCGTCCCAGGTGAAATCACCGTAGGTCGCACCTTCCAGGCCAAAGGACAGCGCATTGGTGTTCGTATATTGACGAACCCCAAGCTGCCGCATCAGATCGTTGTCCATGCGCGCGACGCTGACCGGCGTGGTCGAGCCGCCGGGAAACAGGGCTGAACGTTCAGCCGCGGTCAGGAATGCATTGTCGCTGTAGATCTGGAGCGGATACTGGCCGTCGGTGTTGGTGTAGATCTGGCTGCGGCCGACGGTGAAGTCGGTGCCGTAACGGCCCTCCACATAGGCTTTCAGGTCGTTGGTGACGTCATAGTCCAGCCGGGCATAGCCCTGGAAGGTGTGATCGGTCGGTGTCAGGCCTTCATTGTGCGTCACGCCGCCGTCACCACCGACATTGGCATTGCCGCTGGTTGTGGGCGTGCCGGGGTTGAAGGCAATGATGCTCTTGCCGTCAGGCGAGAACTGCATACCCTTGAGCGGACCATTCGCGAACAGGCCATTGGGCGAGACGTTCGACTGACGGATTCCGCACGTCATCGTATAGGGCGTGGCGCGGGTGCCGTTGCCGACATTGGAGCAGCTGGCAGCGCCGAACGGACGGGTCGATGCGTCCGGGATCGAGTCGCTGTTGAAATATTCCGCGCTCATCTCGAAATGGACGCGGTCGGTAAGGTTGAACCCGGCCGCGGCGCCGATGCGGAAGGTCTTGGCGTCGCCATAGTCCGAGATGCCGCCCGAAGCCACACCTTTGAAGCCGTTAAAATTGTGGTCGAGAATATAGTTCACGACGCCACCAACAGCGTCGGACCCGTAAACGGCGGAGGCGCCGCCCGTGACCACGTCAACGCGCTTCACCAGCATTTGCGGCAGCATGTCGACGTTGACGGTCGTGTCGTAGAAGGTGCCGGGAACGCGCTTGCCATCCATCAGCACCAGGGTGCGGATCGTTCCGAGATCATAAAGATTGAAGCCGGGCGTGGGTGTGCCGAAGCCGCGGCCATTGGCCTGGACCTGCGTCTTGAAGCCGGTCGTGGCGGAAAATTGAGGTAGCTTCAACAGACCGTCCGGAATGCTCAGCGGCGACTGGTTCTGCAGATCTTCCACACCCACCGCCGTCACCGGCGTCGGTGAGGCCGCGCCATTGACGATGCGGGTGCCGGTCACCTCCACGGTTTCCGTGGATGCGGCCTGCTGTGCATAAGCACCGACGCCGAAAGCGGCCGACGCGGTCAGAAGCGCGGCGGCGGACGTGCAGAGCCGCAGTGATGTCGAAATTTTCATACTTCCCCCGGGGATGTTGACGCTGTGTGACCCACGCAACCGCCGCTGCTTCACACGGAGGTGGAAACAACGGGATAGCGCGTCGCAACACGGAAGACGGGCGGCCGGAACGCATCCCCTACAGTTTTTTGACAGTCGCCTGGAATTAATCCGGAGGCGTTGCCCGCGCGCCAGCATCGGAACAGGCGATAGTCCACAATCCATCTACGGGAATGCCGTGCCCGTCAGCCTTTATCGAGCTCGTCCGCGGCGATTTCCGCGATCTGAAGGGCGGGTTCCACATGCGCGCTCTGGCCATCCTCGATCAGGAAGGCGGCCGAAAGTCCCGCCCAGGCCAGGACCCATTGCAACAGCCGCTTGTGCTCCAGCCGCGCGGCCCGCGCCACAACGCCAGCCTGGCGCGCAAGGCGGCCAGGCGCCTGGGCAATGGATTGGTCGGGATTGCAGAACAGATTGGCATAATCGAAGCCGCGTTCACCCTGCAGCCGCTTCGGATCGATGGCGAGCCAGCCTCGTTTTCCGAAGTCCAGAACATTGCCGTGATGAATATCGCCATGAAGCGGGACAACCTCGCGCGGATCGGCCAGCAGCATGCGCGCAGTTGCGGCCGAACGGGCGAAGGTGCTGCCATCGCGCGAAGCAGCGCGGTCCAGGGCCCCAAACCAATCCGTCAGCGGGATCAGGCTCGGCGGCGGCAGAGTACGCGGCGTATGCAATCGGGCAACCACATCGCAGATGATGCGGCTCGCCGCGTCATCCTTCCCTTGCCTGACCATGTCAGTGAGAGAGCCAGAGCCTGTGGCGCGTTCCAGCAGCACGGCATCACCGTCCTGCACGAGCACACGCGCGGCACCGATGCCATCCCACCACAGCATGAGGGCGGCGCCCCCTCTTTCCTCCGGTTCGGTGGCGATCTTGAGCATGGCGGGCCCGCCTCCCCGCCGCACCGGAAGCAGGCGGCCGGAACGGGTCGCGATGGGCTCACCGTCCGGGACAAGGCCCCAACGTTCCATGTAAAAACTGAACTCGTCCTTCCCGTTCATGCCGGCCGATCTCAGGCATCGACCCCGTTCAGCACATAGTCGTACATGTCGAAATTTCGGATGTCCCCGCGCTTTGCCTTGGCCTGGTACGCGCCAGTCAGCGGCGCCGAGATCAGAAACGGCACATGCTGCTCCGACAGTCCGCCATGAGAACGCAGCCGATGCCCCTTCAGCCCGGAAAGGTCATGGAGAGCCGCGGCCGACCCGATCACCGCATGCCGCGTGGCGATTACCGCGAAATCGCCTTCATATTCGATGGGCGTCTGGAATCGCTTCGCGGCCTCGGTACCGGACAGCACCTCCTGGACACCGGGAAGCGCCTGCGTGGCATCCATCATCGCGGGAAGGTTCTTCTGATCGCCCTTCAGATAGACACGGACGAACGAACCCAAGGCGCCATGGTGGCGGACAAACGGATCGGTGATCGGGCAGATCACCCGCACCGCGCCGGCGCCAAAGCCCCGGTTGAGCACGTCTTCCAGCCAGATGACGTTGGGCGAACCATCCGGGTTCGATTTATCGTTCATCCCATGATCGCCGGTGACCCCGACGACCGCGCCGAGCTGGACCAGCCGCCCGATCCGCCTGTCGATCTGTGTCATGAAGGCATTGGCTTCCGGTTCGCCCGGTGCATGGGTGTGCTGGATGACATCCGACAGGGAGAGATAGAAGAGGTCCGCGGCACGGCGCTCCAGAAGTTTGATCCCCGCATCCAGGACGAAATAGGAAAGATCGGGATCGTACTGATCCGGAGTCTTGCGGCCGACAAAAGTCTCGACCTTCTCAATGCCGGCATTTGCCATGGTGGCCTCGTTCGCCTTCTGGGAGGAGAAGACGATCCCATTCTTCAGACGGTAGCCGATGATCTCGCGCAGCTTGTCTTTTGCGGTCACGCCGGCGACGCGAACGCCGGCGTGCGACAGGGTTCCCAGGATGGTGTCACAGCGTAGCGCGCTGGCATCGGTGATCATGACCTCTTTGCCGGTGCGCCGGTCGAGATAGTAATTTCCCGAAATGCCGTGCACCGCCGGCACCGTGCCGGTCAGGATCGAGGTGTTGTTGGGATTGGTGAAGCTTGGCATCACGCTGCGAGACGTGGCCGTAAAGCCCTGTGCGCCGAAGCTGGCCAGATTGGGCAGGATTTTGTCTTTCAGTCCCTGCTGAAGATAGGCCGGATCGAATCCGTCGACACAAATGACCACCACAGGCCGCGCCGGTTTGCGGTAACGGCGGCCATTCACCGAGACGCCATCCATGGTCTCGGCCAGGACAGAGCGAGGGGCCAAGGCCGCCCCGCCTATTGCGCCAAGGATACACCGGCGCGAGCAGTGCGAAAGATGGCTGTACTTGCGCTTCATGACAGGCCCCTACCGGAAGGCAGGGATTAGAGCCTGCCCGGCCGGGAACCTTCAAGGAAGGAATAAAGAGCCCAGCAGGCCGGCCGGCAATCGTGGCAATCGCTAATGCGTGCCCGGGGGCGTGGCCACGAATTCCTCGATTTCAATTTCATCCTGGAATCGGACCACCCGCACGGTCTGGCCCGATTTTGCCATCAGTTCGGCGGCGGTGACGGCACTCCAGACAGCCATCATTTCGTTCTGAGACGTGCCCAACACCACCAGGCCATCACGCACCTCAAAAAGGCCGTGCGGGATTCCGTAAACCCGTAATGTCGTGACCGTCTGCGGTTTACTCGCCGCCTTCATGTCCCGATATTAGCCGATTCTCGGGGGCGCTGGATTAACAAATGACCACGCGGCGGATCATGATTGCGAGAGGTAGCGAGGCAATTCCTGCTCGAATTCCGGAAGGTATCGCGAAATGACCGTGACATCGAACCGGCCCATGATCGACTCCTTGGGTTCGCGGTCAAGCAGAAAGCGGAACGCGGCTTCGAGACAGTGTTGGGCCGTGTGGCGTCCGCCGGTCAACCGTTCATAGGTGGACCGATCCATTGTCACATGATGGCGGCTTTCACCGCCCGGTTCCCGAACGACCACCTCGAATTCAAAGCCGTTGTCCGAACCACAGGACGTTATGTTAATCATGTCGCCGCACTCCGAAGCGGTGCGGTCAAGCGCGCCCGCTCTCGCCCGAGAGCATTTCCGGGCTGACCCCGAGCTTGGCGAGCGCGCGCTGCCACTTGCTGTCCACCTCGGTGCCGAACACCAGGCTGGCGTCGGCGGCAACCACCAGCCAGCCATTGGCCTGGATCTCGGCGTCGAGTTGGCCCGGTCCCCAGCCGGCATAGCCAAGCGCCACCAGGCCCTGGCGCGGCCCACCGCCGGCAGCCATGGC
>Ga0134126_10005318_pt1 | contig 16087 bp, 7 predicted proteins | sample KB31752_FD_96881 | JGI IMG/M metagenome (GOLD analysis project Ga0134126, IMG submission 96881) | Terrestrial soil microbial communities with excess Nitrogen fertilizer from Kellogg Biological Station, Michigan, USA - KB3-175-2 | ecosystem: Environmental > Terrestrial > Soil > Unclassified ...
GTGGGCGCCTGACCCCAAGAATCCGCCGCTGTATCTTGACCTGCCGATGAAAGACGGCGAGCCGCAGCCTGATGTCCAGGCCAAATTCGCCGCCAACGCGCCGCTTGCCTTTATCGATCAGTACATCGGCAACCTGCGCCAGTACCGCGCAATTTCCATCGACGTCGGCGACCAGGACGGCCTGCGTGCGGACACTACGAAGCTGCACGAGGTTCTCGATAAATACGGAATCGCAAACGGCTTCGAGGTCTACCACGGCACGCACACCAGCGCGGTGGCCGACCGCTTCCAGAATCACGTCATGCCGTTCTTCAGCAAAAACCTCTGCTTCACGGCAGGGTGCAAGTAACCGGCGCTGCCCGAAACAGAAGCAGGAGACGCAATGAAGATACAAGTTGCACTTTTCGCCGCCGTGGCCCTGTGCGCTGGCCCTGCCGCAATCGCAGCCCAGTCCGGCGAATCGGCCCCGCCCCAACCCATCGTGGTGAATATCGATGCCGCCCACACGGCCGATCCCGTTTCCAACTATGTCTTCGGCATGTTCATCGAGCACATCGGCAAAACCATGTACGGGCCGCTGTGGGCTGAGATGCTCGATGACCGAAAGTTTTACTTCCCCATCACATCGAAGGAACCTCCCGCCGAGCCTCGGCGGCAGGGCGGCGGCCCGCCGCGTATGGCGCTCCAGAAGTGGCTCCCCATCGGCGGCGATGAAGTCGTAACCATGGATAAGGAAAAGCCCTTCGTTGGCGACCAGAGCCCGCGCATCGCCCTCGACGCCGCCACGCCGCATGGCATCCGCCAATCCGGCCTTGCCCTGGTGAAGGGTAAGCGATACACAGGCCGCGTCTGGTTGCGCGGAACTCCCGGCGCGAAGGTCAAGGTCGCGCTCGTCTGGGGCGAAGGCGCCAGCAATCGCCAGGCCATCACCGTTCCCATCACCGCTATCTACGCAAAACATCCGCTGCACTTCACCGCCCCGGCCGATGCGCCCGATGCGGCACTCGAGATCGTCGGCACCGGCAAAGGTGACTTCCACATCGGTGCCGTTTCGCTTATGCCGGCTGACAACATCGACGGATACCGCCCCGACACCATCGCCCTGGTCAAACAGATCAAGTCGGGATTCTGGCGCTTCGGCGGCAACTACACATCGAACTACACCTGGTACAGCGCCATCGGTGATCCCGATAAGCGTCCTCCGGAGTGGGACTTCGCCTGGAACCAAATGCAGACCAACGATCTCGGCCCCGATGAGTTCGCGGAGTTCTGCAAGCTCATCGGCGTTGTGCCCTACATCAGCGTGAATGCCGGCCTCGGCGATGCGCACTCTGCAGCGCAGGAAGTCGAATACATGAATGGCGCGGCCACCACGCCCATGGGCGCCCTGCGCGCGAAGAATGGCCATCCGGCCCCCTACAAAATCAAGTTCTGGAACATCGGCAACGAGCCCTGGGGCGAGTGGCAGATCGGCCGCACCGACCTGAAGTACTTCATGATCAAGCACAACGATTTCGCCAAAGCCATGCGCAAGGTGGACCCCTCGATAATCCTCATCGCCTCCGGCGAAATGCTCGAAGACGGACAGGTACCGGGCGACCTGCGCACCAAATATGTCGGTAACCTCGCAGGCGCGTATAACAGCGACTTCGACTGGACCGGCCGCTTCCTCAAAGATTGCTGGGGCAACTTCGACGGCATCGCCGAGCACTGGTACGCGCAGTCCGGCAAGCGCTACAACCTGGAGAAAGCCAAGACCCTTCCCGCCGACAAGCCCAATAACGACGCCTATGACAACGTCGAGCAGACCACGCTCGAATACGCGCGCTATCCGGCAAACATCGTGCGCTCGAAAGCCGAAGAATGGGCGGGCTATCAGCAGCGCTACCCCGCCACGCTCCAGAAGAAGACCTTCCTCTCCGTCGATGAATACGCCTACTTCGGCGGCAGCTTCGGTCGCGCCCCCGATCTTCGTCAGGCGCTCGCCTACGCCATGCTGTTCGACGAGATGCTCCGCCACACCGACTCCATGACCATGGCGGCGCACACCATGGGCACCTCCACACTCGACTTCAACAAGACCTCGTCGACGCTGAACTCCCTTGGCCACCTGTTCAAGCTCTACAGCAACAACTTTCCCGGCACCATCCCTGTCGCGGTCTCCGGCAACTCGCCGCAGCCCACGCCGAAATTCCCTCCGGCGCCCGACCAGCCAAAAGTCAGCTCCGGCAGTCCCACGTATCCGCTCGATGTCTTCGCCGCGCTCACGCCCGATCACAAGTTCCTCACCGTCGCTATAGTGAATGCAACCGATGCGGAACAGAAGCTCGATGTGAACGTCGCAGGTGTCCACATCGCGGGTCCTGCAAAACTCTGGCAGATGACCGGCAAGACGCTGGAAGCTGCCGATCATGTGGGCAAGCCGCCCGAGGTCGAAGTGAAAGAGTCTTCCATCGGCGACGCTGGGCAGTCTGTCACCGTCAGTCCCATCAGCATCAACATCTATCGGTTCCCGGTTACAGGCGCGCAGTAGCAGCGGGCTCGCCCCGGCAGAAAGCAGGCCCTTCCATGAAGTACGCAAGTTCGCTGGTCGTCGCCGCGGCACTCTGCACCACTCTCTCGACGATGAAGGCGCAAGCTGCCAGTTCCTGCGCCGATCTCGCCAGTCTCAAAATCGACGGGGTGGAGATCACAAAGTCCGAGCTCATCGCAGCGGGTGCGATGGTTCCGGTGCCCTACGCCGGAACCATCGGCCCGCTGCCCGCGCACTGCCGGGTTGACGGCGTCATCCACCGTCGCAAGGGAGTGGGCGGTGAGGAATTCGGCATCGGCTTTGCTTTGGCTCTGCCCGAACAAGCAGCCTGGAACGGCGATTTCATGATGCAGGGCGGCGGCGGCGGCAACGGCGTGATCGCCTATCCGCTGGGTTCGTCCTACACCGGCGAAAAACCAGCCCTCTCCCGCGGATTCGTCGTCGCCAGCACCGACACCGGCCATACCGCAAAGACCGGCGGATTCGATTTCTCCTTCATGCGCGACCAGCAGGCCTACCTCGACTTCGCGTATCAGGCCAACGCCGAGGTAGCCGGAGTCGCCAAGCAAATCATCGCGCAGTACTACGCGAAGCCCGCGGCATACTCCTATTTCGTCGGCTGCTCCACCGGCGGCCGCGAAGGCATGATTCTGTCACAGCGTTTTCCCACGGTATTCAACGGCATCGTGTCGGGCGATCCCGCCATGCGCACGGGCCTGTCGAATCTCGCCATCAGCAAATGGATTCCCGTTGCCTACAACCAGGCCTCGCCGAAAGACGCGTCGGGCAAGCCGGAGATCGACAAGTTCCTCACCGACGCCGATCGCAAGCTCTTCATGGACGCGCTCATGAACCGTTGCGATGCGAAAGACGGCGTGGCCGATGGCATGATCTCCGACCCACTCGGTTGCGACTTCGATCCCGCCGTGCTGTCCTGCAAGTCCGGACAAAGCGACGCATGCATCGCGCCCGAAAAAATCGCCGCCATCAAGAAGGCATTTGCAGGACCGAAGAATGCCTACGGCACGCAGGTCTACCCCGGCTTCCTTTATGACGCCGGCATCGCGTCGAAGGGCGGCGTGTCCGGCCTGCTGGCCATGGGATCGCACGGAATTTTCGGCCCCTACACCACCGCGACAGAAATTGACGTGGATAAGGAAGCGCTGCACGCCTCCGATCCACTCGTCGAGCCGGCATCCACCAACATGTCTACGTTCTCCGGCAGCGGCGGCAAGCTGCTGTTCTTCCACGGTGACAGCGATCCATGGTTCTCGCCGCTCGATACGCTCGACTACTACAAGTCTCTCGCTGCAACCAACGGCGGCGCGGACAAAGTCGCACAGTGGAGCCGCTTCTTCTTCGTTCCCGGCATGCAGCATTGCGGCGGCGGCCCGTCACTCGATCGGTTCGACATGCTAAGCGCGGTCGTCGACTGGGTGGAGAAAGGCGAAGCGCCGGACTCCGTCGTCGCCACGGGCAAAGCATTCCCAGGCCGCAGCCGGCCGCTCTGCGCTTACCCGAAACACGCGCAGTACACCGGGAGCGGTGACACGCAGGACGCCCACAACTTCCGCTGCGAGTAGTTGCCGATTCAATTCAAGAGGGCCGCCTTCATGATGTCGAATTCCATACGCGCTGCATTTGCCGCCGCCGTGTTTCTGTTCGCCGCCGGTGCGGCCGTCGCGCAGCCCACGCCTGGCCAGGCCGCCGCAGCGCAATCGCCCACGGCTCTCCCCTTCGTCAGTCCTATCTTCGGCGACAACATGGTTCTGCAGCGCGGCAAGGCAAACACCCTCTGGGGCTGGTCTGAGCCGGGCGACACCATCCGCGTGCAGATCGCCGACAAATCCGCCTCTGGAACCGCCGGCCCCGACCGACGCTGGCAGGTCAAGATCGAGCCGCCCGCACCCGGCGGCCCTTACACCGTCACCATCGCCGGCAAGCAGACTGCGGAGCTGCACAACGTTCTCGTCGGCGACGTATGGCTCTGCGACGGCCAGTCCAACATGGGCCTCCCGCTGCGCTTCACCAAGAACGCCGAAGAGGAAGTGAAACAAGCGAACTATCCCAACATCCGCTTCTTCGAAGTACATGGCCATCCCGCCTATCACCACACCGACGTCATCGAAGGAAGCTGGAAGCCCGTCTCACCGCAGACCGCGGACTGGGTTTCAGCCGTCGCCTACTACTTCGCGCGCCGCGTGCAGCAAGATATCCACGTCCCCATCGGCCTCGTGATTGACGCGGTCGGTGGAACGCCCGCCGAGTCGTGGACCAGTGCCGATGCGCTGCGCCCTCTGCATGATTTCGACGTGCCGCTCGCCGAACTCGATCGCCTCACCGCCGAGAACGCGCCCGAATACGGCAATTACGTCATGCATTGGTACGACCACTACGACATCGGCCAGAAAGACCATTGGGCCGCTCCCGACCTCAACGATTCCGCTTGGAAGACCGTCAAGATCCCCGGCGGATTCACCGAGCTCGGCGTCCCCACCACGCCCGCCGTCGCATGGTTCCGCAAGGAAATCACGCTGCCCGATCCCCTGCCCAAGCCGGCCCCGGACGCGAATCCCGCTCCCGGCCCCTTTCCTCGCGGCGGCACCACGCTTCACCTCGGCTCCATCGAACGCATGGACACGGCTTATGTGAATGGCGTCGAGGTAGGTGCCAGCTCCTGGGTCGAGAACCCGCGCATCTATTTCATCCGTCCCGGAATCCTCAAGCCCGGCCGCAACATCATCGCGATCCGCGTCCTCAAAACCAAGCCCGACGGCGGCTTCCTCTCCAAGCCTGAAGATCTTCACCTCACGCTCGCCGACCACTCCACCATTTCGCTTGCCGGCGAGTGGAAAGGCAAGCTCAGCGTAGACGTCCGCCCGCCGCATCCTTTACCCATCGCGTATGAAAATTGGCCGGTCATGCCCGCCGTGCTCTACCGCGGCATGCTCGAGCCCATTGCCCCGCTCTCCATCACCGGAGCCATCTGGTACCAGGGCGAGGAGAACTCCCCACGCGGCCATCAGTATCGCCGCATCCTGCCCGCCATGATCGCCGACTGGCGCAAGCTTTTCGCGCAAGGCGATTTCCCCTTCTACATCGTGAGCCTCCCCGCGTTCCAGCCGCGCAGCGCCACGCCTGTCGATGGCGACGAATGGGCTGAGACACGCGAGTCCCAGGCCATCGCTGCCGCCTCGGTTCCTGATTCCTGCCTCGCCGTTACCATCGACACCGGCGACCCTGACAACATTCACGCCAAGGACAAAGAACCCGTGGGCGACCGCCTCGCGCGATGTGCCCTGGCGAAGCATTACAACAAGAAGATCGTCTACTCGGGTCCAACGCTGGCACGTGTCGAGCGCCGTCCACATGAAGTCCGCCTCCACTTCAAGCACGCAGACGGGGGCCTGGTGGCCAGGGGCGGCAAGCTCGAAGAGTTCTCCATCGCTGGCGAGGACCACACGTGGCACTGGGCCGACGCCCGCATCCATGGCGACACCATCATCGTCTCGTCGCCATCGGTGCCCCAACCGAAAGAGGTCCGTTACGCCTGGCAGTCGAATCCCGCCGCCACGCTCTTCAACGGCGCCGGACTGCCCGCCGGACCCTTCCGCACCGACACCTGGCCCGGCAAGACGGACAATGCGCGCCCGTATTGAAGCCATTCGGTGCGCGCAAATCATTCGCTCGATGCCGGCGCGGTAGAAATCGCCATAAGCCTTGCCGAAGTTCCGGCACAGGGCGGAAGCGGCCCAACCCTGCCGAGTCGCGGCCCGCAATGCCGTAGACTGAACCCCTGAGAGGTCAACTTCCCCATGGCAATGGAATCAAGCGATTTGCTGGCTCCCGCAGTTCAGAAGGAACCGGCCTCAACGGGCGCGCGAAAGATCGGCATCATCGGCGCAGGAAGCGTGGGCGCGACCATCGCTTATGCCGCCATGATCCGCGGCGTGGCGCGCCACATCAGCCTGTTCGACATTGCCAGGTCCAAGGTGGACGCCGAGGTCCTCGACCTCAATCATGGCCTTCTCTTCGCTCCGCAGGCCACCGTAGATGGCTCTGACGACGTGGAAATCCTGCGCGATTGCGACGTGGTGGTCATGACTGCCGGCGCCAAGCAAAAGCCCGGCGAAACCCGTATGGACCTCGCCGCCGCCAATGCGGCCCTCTGCAAAAAAATCTTGCCCGAAGTGGTGCGCGTGGCGCCCAACTGCATGCTGCTGCTGGTCACCAATCCGGTAGACGTGATCACCGATCTCGCCATCAAAATCACAGGGTTCGAGTGGAACCGCGTCATCGGCTCAGGCACCGTGCTCGACAGCTCCCGGTTCCGCTACCTGCTGGCGCGGCACTGCCACGTGGCGGTGCAAAACGTGCACGCCTACATCGCCGGCGAGCATGGCGACTCCGAATTCCCGCTTTGGTCGAGCGCGTCCATCGGCTCCATCCCCCTGACTCAATGGAGCGTAACCGGCCACGGCACCCTGACCGCCGCCGACAAGGACGAGATCCTGAGCAACGTGAAGAACGCCGCATACCAGGTTATCCAGGGAAAGGGAGCCACCAACTACGCCGTCGGCCTGGCGGTCACCAATATTCTCGAATCCATCCTCTACGACGAGCGGCGCGTGCTGGCGGTAAGCGGGCAGTTGCGCGGCTTCCGCGGAATACAGGACGTGTGCCTGAGCCTGCCGCGCATCGTGAGCTGCCGCGGCATCGAGGCGCCCCTGCCCGTTCCTCTGAGCGTGGAGGAAGAAGCCGGCCTTCAGGCCAGCGCGGAACGAATTCGTGGCGTGGTGCGCGAACTCGGGTATTAGCGTCAAACCGCTTCCGTTCTGCAACAAGACTGCCCGTTCGAACCAACTCCGGCATACAATTGCGGTGTCAACCAACCAGCGCCGCGGCCGACACAATTCCCCACACGCACTTCCCCGCCATGGCGCTTCGGGCCACAGACGTTCCCAAGGGGGCAGCGCCATGCGCAAGTGGATCCTTCCAGCGGTTCTCGTTCTCATGCTTGCTCCGGCCATGGCCGCAGCCGCCGTGCAGTCTGTCTCTGCCGCCCAGATGGATAGCCTGCTCCACGATTGGCATGGCCAGAGTGACGGCGACATGGCCAGCCGCATCGCCGAGCTGCAGCTCACTGAGCGCGTTCTTCCGTCGCAACTGGCGCGGTGTCTTGCCGCTCTGCCCGGTCCGAAATCGCAACGCGCCCTCAAGGCCATCGCGGACGAAGCAGCGTTCCTCCCGCCGCCTGCCGAAGCCATGCCGACCATTCCCGCTCCCGATATGGCGCAGCAGCGCACCATGATGGGCCTTACCGCCGATTACGTCACCCACGCCATCCGCCAGCTCCCGCGTTTCTATGCCGCGCGCGCACTCACGCACTACGAAAGCGCCACCGCCTCTGAGGCGTCTCCTGCGGACTTCGGCGCTCTCCACGCCATCCGGCTGTCGCGGGCCACCGTTCAGTACAGCGACGGCGAAGAAGTAGTGCAGGCCGCAGCCGTGAAAACCGGCAGGCACGCCGACGCCGATGAGGGCCTCCACACGTGGGGCGTCTTCGGCCCCATCGTCTCGCTCGTGCTGCTCGATGCCGCACAAAATCAGCTCGCCTGGAGCCATTGGGAGCAAAGCGCCTCGGGACCGCTGGCCGTGTTCCGCTATAGCGTACCGCAAGCAAAGTCGCACTACGAAGTGCGCTACTGCTGCGTGGTCAACACCTACGGATTCGAGAGCAAGCTCTTCCGCCAGATGAGCGGATACCACGGCGAAATCGGCATCGATCCCAAAACCGGCGCGATCCTTCGCCTCGTACTGCATGCCGATCTGCAGTCCGGCCAGCCGATCTCGCGCGCCGACCTGCTGGTCGACTACGCACCTGTGGCGTTGGGCGGAGCATCTTACATCTGCCCCGCGCACAGCATCTCTATCTCGGTCGCACAAACGCTGCGCCGCGTCGAGGATGCTACCGGCCGCAGCTATCCCGCGATGGGACCGCCGCAAAAGCTGCTGAATGATTCGGATTTCGATCACTACCATCTGTTCCACAGCGAATCGCGCGTGCTCTCAGGCGGTGAGGAACGCGCCAACGGCATGGCCCCTGACGCGACCCTGCCCACGGCTCCCTCTGACGACGTGCAGCCCTCGGAGGAGATCCTTGCCGATGCCCCCGCAGCCGCCGGCGAGCCCGGCTCACCTGCCGCGCTGGCTGAAGCTCCCGAAATCTCAGCGGTAGCCGCGACCGGCCTCCCTGAAACCGCTGCGCATCCGGCTCCGCCGCCGCCCGCAGGCGAACAGCCATCGGGATTCACTCTTCAGATCAACGCACGCCTGGTCGACGTCAACGTCGTCGCGCTCGATAAGAAGGGTCGGCCCATCAGCGGCCTCAAACCTGAGGACTTCGAAATCTACGACAATGGCGTGAAACAGACCGTCCACTCATTCAGCCAGGCGGACTCCGATGCCGCGCCGCCGGAGCCGAGCGATGCTCCGGAGCCCGCGATGCCGCAAATGTTCTCGAATCGCACGGACCGCCAGGCCAGCACCGCGGGCACACCCGCGCCGGGTGGCAACACCTTCGTGATGGTCATCGATCCCGCAAATCTCACCTATAACGATCTAGTCGACGCGCGGCGCCAGATGCTCGACTTCCTCAAGAAGCTTCCCGATGGTGAGCGCGTCGCGCTCTACGCCATGCGCTATCACGGCTTTCAGGTGATGGAGGAGACAACAACCGACCATGCCCGCGTAGCCGCACGACTGGCCAAATGGACCCCCTCAGCGCAGGACCTGCTTAACGCTCGAGATCAGGAAGACCGAAACCGCCAGACCATGGAAACCGTGCACAGCCCGGAGGATCTGCTCAGCGTGAACGGCGGCTTCACCCTTGACTCGCAGTCGCAGCAGGTGGCGCTCGACCCCAAGCTGCGCGAGCTTGGCAGCAATTCCGGCCCGAACGCACTTTGGGTACTCACCGATATCGCCGCCCACCTCGCCCCCATGCCCGGGCACAAAAGCGTGGTGTGGCTAACCAGCGACAATGCGCTCGCCGACTGGAATCGCATGTCCGAGACCGTGGAGAAGCACAGCAAGTTCATTGAGCCCGCCGCGCTGCGCACTCAGGAAGCCATGAACAACGCGCACGCCAGCATCTATCCCCTGGACGCCTCGCGCCTCGAGGCTAACGTCATCAACGCCGAGATCGGCAATCGCAACGTGCAACTGACACCCACATACCAGGCGCCCCCCGGCATTGAGCACGAAGAAGAAGGCACCGAAGTGCAATCGGGCGTGGACATCAACAAGTTCGGCATGAGCCGCGACCTGCGCCCCGGCCGCCTCAACTCGCAAGTCCAGCAGGACATGCGGCCCATCGAGGGCGTCTTCCGCGAAATCGCTGAAGCCACCGGAGGTCACGCATTCCGCCGCTCCAATAACATCGTCGGCGAGCTCAACGGAGTTGATAACGAAAGCCACGCCACCTACCTGCTTGGCTTTACGCCCACACAGCCCGCGGACGGCCAGTACCACGTGCTCACCGTCAAGCTCGTCGCGCATCGCGACGCCACCGTTCGCTATCGCACGGGATACCAGTACAACAAGGAACCAACCAGCCTCAAGGAACGTTTTGCACAGGCGGTGTGGCAAGCCGGAGACTCAAGGGAGATTGGCATCAGCGCGCAACCCGTCACTGACGCCGTCGGCAAGGCTCTGCGCGTCACAGTCGCCGGAACCGACCTCGACCTCACGCAACAGAACCTCGCCGCAGGCAAGGTCGAGGTGTGGTCGGGCAAGCTCGACATCTTCCTCGTCGAGCGCGACACGGCCGGACAGCGCGCCCACGTCACCGGCCAGACCGTCGGACTTCACCTCAAACCCGCAACCTATCAGCACGCTGTGAGCGATGGACTTACATTCGACCAGCGCGTAGAAGCCAAGCCGAAGGCCGACCTCGGCTCGTTGCGCGTCGTTGTCGTCGACGTGAACTCCGGCCGCATCGGCAGCGTAACCGTTCCGGCCGCGGCGCTGGCCATGATGACGAATTGAAGCCTCGATTCGAGCCGGCCATTCGCGCGATCAGGACCCGGCTCGACTTGCCATCTCGTATCGATCAACCGGCTTGAGAATAAGTGGCTGACCCTGATGCGCATGTGTTAAGCTCCGCGGCATCGGCAATCCCCCCACTTGATGTGCCGCATCCCCTTCAGGTGCCGGAAACAATTTCAGGGCCCGCGAACCGCGGCCGCGATTACAGGATTTCCGGAGGAATTGCGCGCCTGGTTCTGGAGGTCGCAACATGATCCGCCATGCGCCTTGGTGGTTCGGTTTAGCAGACGTTTCCACGAACCTCTGCCCCAATCGCCGCATGCCCGCGCCCACGGGGGCCGTGGCAGGTCGGCTGCTGTTGTTGAGCTTTGGTCTGGCGTCTTTGGCAGCGTCAGGACAAGGCGCGATTCCCCTGTCGAACCAGACGCCGATTGAGGTCTCGAGCGGCGCCGCGCGTTTGCTCGGCCACTACGATCCTACTCAGATGCTACGAGTCGTGATCGCTCTGCAGCCGCCGCACATGGCCGAAGAAGAGCGATTCGTCCAGGACTTGATGGATCCGCATTCGCCGGATTTCCATCGCTTCCTCACTGCTGCCGAGTGGAACGCGCGATTTGCACCCTCGGCCGCCGACGAAGAGCGCGTTGTGGAGTGGGCGCGCGCGCGGGGCCTCACCGTTACGAATCGCTACTCGAACCGGCTCCTCGTCGACCTCGAAGCGCCGGTGGGGATTCTGGAGAACGCTTTCGGCGTTACCATCAATCGCTACCAGGTTCGAGGCGAAGTTGATTTCTCCAATGATCGCGATCCTTTCATTCCGGCGCCCCTTCGCGACGTCATCTCCGCCGTGCTTGACTTAAATAGCATCCAGCGCGTCCGTTCCGCGCACTCGGGCCCAGAAATCCGCGGACCCGATTACTCGCCGGGACCGCCGATTGCGAAAGCCGGCACACTGCAGGTCGATGGCAAGCCAGGCCCGGCACGGTCGAATTCCGTATCTTCGAACCGGACCTTCGGCTTCATGGATCCTTACGATCTGTACGGCTCGGAGACTTATGATTTCTGGCCTATTCGCAGAATCGTCGGATGCTGCAATTTCGATGGCAGTCCGACGGGATCGCCACCGGAGACCTCGATCGCCATTGCAGCATTCAACACGTTCAACGCCAGCGATGTTCAGACGTTTTTCCAGACCTTCAACCTGGCTGGTAACGTGACCTGGTACTACATCAATGGCACCCCCTCGGGGCCGGATATCGAACCGACCCTGGATACGGAATGGTCGAGCGCGATGGCCAACAGCTTCGGCTCGTATCTCGACACCGCCCATGTGTTTGTGTACGAAGGGGTGAATGGCGACGAAGGCACGATAACGGATGTCTTTAACCAGATGCTGAGCGACGGTCTTACACGAGTCATGTCGGCCAGTTTCGGATGCACCGAAAACACGCGCTGCGACGTCAACGCGATCTCTAGACAGCACCACATTTTCAACTCCATGGTGGGTCAAGGCTGGACCCTGATCGCGGCATCGGGCGACAGCGGCGCAACCAGCGACTGCTGGTTCGCAAATCCCGCCAGCACCTCAGTGAATTACCCGGCTTCCGACCCCAATGTGCTTGCCGTCGGCGGCACCACGCTCTTCCTCGATGGTTCCGGCAATCTGTATTCCGAGCAAGGATGGCAGGGGCTGTTCGCGGCGGGCTCTTGCGCGGCCAACAAGGGCGGAAGTGGAGGGGGATACAGCGCGGATTTCCCTCAGCCGGGTTATCAGCATGCATTTGGCGCAAGCGCCCGCATGTTGCCCGACATTTCTCTGGCCGCGTGGGGGACCCTGCAGGATGTCTATTTCAATGGCCAATGGGTGGGCGCAGGCGGCACCAGCATTGCCGCCCCCGAGATGGCTGCTTTCTTTGTGCAGGAGAATGCTTATCTTCGCACCATTGGATACGTCTGTGGACCGAACTACAACGAGTTGTGCGGTCCCTACGGGCAGCCTCACAACGCCCTCTATTCCGAAGGCGCCTATCCCTCTGCCGCGCACAACCCCTTCTACGACATGACCGCCGGCTGCAATTCAAACGACCAGACGCTGACCTATAACCTTGCCTACTACTGCGCCGATCCGGGATATGACCGGGTCACGGGCTGGGGATCGGCAAACATGATGCAACTTTCCTGGGCCCTGAACTGGGAACGCCTCGCCACCAGCTTGAACGGCGCCCCCTACCTGACTTTCACCGGACCCCCGGAGGGCCACTGGTACAACACCGATCAGGAGGTTTCATTCCTGGTGAACGATTACGCCGGGACAGAAGGCCCGAATGGCGCGGGAATCGCGGGATATTACGCAGCGTGGGACTCTTCGTTGCTCGATTCGTCAGGGGCTGCGCATGGTGGGAGCGGCGATCTCTTCTACTCCGGCCCAACCAATCTGACGGGGCCTGCCGGGTGCCTCGCCATCGGCACCGGAATCCACCCCCACTGCACGGTGACCAGCGAACAGGGCTGCCACTTCGCCTACGTGCACGGCTGGAACCATGAGGGGTGGACCACAGCGCTAACGCCCGAGGGAACTCCGCAGCCGGAGACGTATGGACCGCTGTGCCTGGACTTGACGCCACCAGCGACAACTGCAACGGTGCTGCAAGGGCCGACCGTGCCGTTCGCTACTGCGCGCACGTTCACAGTCACACTCAACGCAACCGATCAATACAGCGGGGTCGCCTCTACCTGGTATTACTTCCCCGTCAATCCAACTCCGATGAAGTCCCGCCCCAACTCCGAAACGATAACGCTGCCTTTCCAACTCTACACGGGACCCATAACCGTTACTCTTACGGGGCCGGCATTCCTGCATTTCTACAGCATCGACATTGCGGGCAATCAGGAATCGATCCAGACCATTGAGTTCTGAGGATCTGGCTTAATGCGGGCGTCCCGATGCAGAAGCGCTTTGGGGGACTCAAGCCTGTGCCGGGTTTGTTCCATGCAAACGAGACCGGATTCCATTGCCTCCCTTGAGACCTGGAGGCTCCACTGCCTCAATCGGATGAGGAGGCTGGAACATTCAAGCGTGGAAATAAGCGGTCATCCCTGCAAGGTGAAATGCTGGGGGATCCGGTCTTGGTTTTCCAGGATGCAAAGTGCAATTGCCGCTACAATCCCTCGGCCGTCTCCTGCGCCATGTAATCGACAACCGCTTTCAGATCGCCGTTGGTTTCTTCGAAGACCTTGAGCTGGCGATCGGCGCCCGTGCCCGTCTGCAGGATTTTGCGAATGCCGTCGATTGCCTCGCGGCTGCCCAACTCGTCGATTTCGCGATCCACCAGAATCAGATACTCTTCCAGCAGATCGCGCTCCGGCACTTCCGTCTGGCGCCCAAAGTCGATCAACTTGCCGTCCAATCCATAGCGCACCGCGCGAAATTTATTTTCCATCAGCAACGGCCGCGAGTAGTGGCGAAAGTCCAGGTTGCTCTCGAGCAGGCGGCACAGGTACGCCGCCGTCGCCTGGATCAGCGCGGCAATGGCCACCGTCTCCTCCGCGCGCAGCGGAATGTCGCAGGCGCGCACTTCCACTGTGTTGAAGAATGGATGCGGCCGGATGTCCCACCAGATCTTCTTCGCATTGTCGATGCAGTTGGTCTTCACCAGCAGCTTCACGTACTCTTCGAACTCCGAGTAGGTGGCAAACGCATCGGGAATCCCCGTCCGCGGAAAGTTCTCGAACACCTTCGAGCGATAGCCCTTGTAACCGGTGTTGATTCCCAGCCAGAACGGCGAGTTCGTGGCCAGCGCCATGATGTGCGGCAGAAAATACCGCATCGAATTCATGATGCGGATCGCCATCTCGCGGTCCTCGATCCCCACGTGCACGTGCAGTCCGAAAATCAGATTGGATCGCGCCACCAGCTGCAGGTCCTTCACCACCTGGTGATAGCGCGGGTCGGGATAAATCTGCTGCGTGCGCCAGTCTGCAAACGGATGCGTCGCCCCGGCGACGAGTTTGAGCCCGTGCTCCTCCGCCAGCTTGATCATCTGCCGGCGCAGGTTGTAAATGTCTTCGCGGGCTTCGTCCACATTGCGGCAGATGCGCGTGCCCACCTCAATCACAGAGGTGTGCATCTCCGCCTTGACACGCTCCTCCAGCCGCATCTTGCCCTGCGCCAGCATCTCGGTTTCGATGTGCGAGCGCAGATCGCGCGTGACCGGGTCGACGGTCTGGTACTCTTCCTCGATGCCAAGCGAAAACGAAGGCCGCATCAATGGCTCTCCTCGGGGACAGCTTGCGGAACATTGTAGCGGGTACGGGGAAGCTCGCCTAGGAAGTACGACCTGCCGGCATTCCCCTTTTTGACCTCCTAATTCCTCATGAATCCTGCAAACAAACCATAGTCACTATCCAATCTGATGTGAAAGAGCGTACGATGACGGAACTTCCCACAACGTGATGAACCCGTCCGGGTAAGACCGAGACGGATGGAGCGGAGGCTTCGCATGCCGCAAGGGAATTTTGTCTGCTTTTTGCCTTTCCGTCACATTCCAGTCCAGAAGAGCGGCCTCCGCGCCGGTTGCCTCCTGCTGTGCCTTGCGGGGGCGTCCGTAGCCGCCACGGCTGCCGTTTCGGTCTCCGTTTCGCCACTCAAAGCCACCGTGCCCGCGGGCAAGACGCAGCAGTTTACTGCGACCGTTACAGGCGCGACCAATATCGCCGTCTCCTGGACGGTGAACAAATTGGCGGGCGGCAACTCGACCGTGGGAACCGTATCGGCGACCGGCCTCTACACCGCTCCGGCGGCTGTCCCCAGCCCGGCCGCAGTCACCGTTGCCGCGACCAGCAAGGAAGATCCCACCAAATCCGGCTCCGCAACGGTAACCGTGTCCAAAGCTGCCGCAGTCTCCGTTTCGCCTCTCACCGCCACCGTGCCCGCGGGCAAGACGCAGCAGTTTACTGCAACCGTTACAGGCGCGTCCAACGTTGCCGTCTCCTGGACGGTGAACAAAGTAGCCGGCGGCAACACGACCGTGGGAACCGTATCGGCGACCGGCCTCTACACCGCTCCGGCGGCTGTCCCCAGCCCTGCCGCAGTCACCGTTGCCGCGATCAGCAAGGAAGATTCCACCAAGTCCGGCTCCGCAACGGTCACCGTGTCCAAAGCTGCCGCAGTTTCCGTTTCGCCACTCACCGCCACCGTACCCGCGGGCAAGACGCAGCAGTTTACTTCGACCGTTACAGGCGCGACCAATATCGCCGTCTCCTGGACGGTAAACAAAGTAGCCGGCGGCAACTCGACCGTGGGAACCGTGTCGGCGACCGGCCTCTACACCGCTCCGGCGGCTGTCCCCAGCCCGGCCGCAGTCACCGTTGCCGCGATCAGCAAGGAAGATCCCTCCAAATCCGGCTCCGCAACCGTAACCGTGTCCAAAGCTGCCGCAGTCTCCGTTTCGCCTCTCACCGCCACCGTGCCCGCGGGCAAGACGCAGCAGTTTACTGCGACTGTTA